>Ga0075116_10000172_pt1 | contig 30797 bp, 47 predicted proteins | sample AntAceMetag02UKC_FD_69786 | JGI IMG/M metagenome (GOLD analysis project Ga0075116, IMG submission 69786) | Saline lake microbial communities from Ace Lake, Antarctica- Antarctic Ace Lake Metagenome 02UKC | ecosystem: Environmental > Aquatic > Non-marine Saline and Alkaline > Saline | place...
TATTCACACTAATAAAAAATAAAACTAATCCAATTATTGTTGTTGTACCTATTACAAACAAAAAAAAGTTATCAAATATTTTCATCATTTCTTGTTCACCTTTCTCACCTTATGCGAACTTTTTGTATAATTTGATCTGATTTAGCAGAATTACATTCTGCACATAATGTTTGAAGGTTATTTTTATTAGTTTTACCTTTTTTTGCCATTGGAATAATATGGTCTATGTGTAATGTACTTGTTTTTGAAGTTCTACCACAATAAACACACTTAAAATTATCCCTATTTAATATAAATAATCTTAACTTTGGTGAAATAATCCCGGCATTCTTTCTTCTTAACTGTACTTGGTTTTCTGTTTTAAATCCCATCCTTTCTTTAATACTATAATCAGAATATCCCTTTAATATTAAATCAACAATAAAACCTTTTCTAAAACTCTTAAATGATATATTCTCATTTAATTTTAAGTTATGTAGTGTTCTTTTAATCATTCTTTGTATGCATCTTGCTGCACATTTTTTGTTTTTATAATTAGATAAGATTGGAAATTCATTCAATCCTTCTTTATTTAAACCAATGGGTATTTGTATCTTCCTTGCATTTTTACCAGAGATTATAATTTCATTTTTTTTAATTAAAAATGATTGAGTATCTAAACTTAAAATTTCACCCAAGTTTAATCCTGATTTAAAAGATAATATTAAAATAACTTTTACATGTTTTGATTTGATACTATTATATATCTTATCAAATAATTCTTGTGTTATTGCATTATTTAGTTCCATTTTTATTTTAACCTTTATTCATACTAAAAAGGGGCGTTTTTATCTATCATATTTTATAGGGCAAATTGTGCTTTTCTAAGCCCCCCCCTTTTTTTCCTTTCCTTTTTATCAGTTCCACGCTTACCTACATTCTTTGCTCGTTTCATACCTTCCTTAGTTCTTTCACTAATCATGTTTCTTTCAAACTCTGCAAAAGCAGCTAACATCTGCATTTGTAACTTACCAGAAGATGTACTTGTATCTATATTCTGTGTTACTGCTATAAACTCAACACCTTTTTTCTTAAATTCATCAAACAGACTTAATAAATGGCTAAGTGATCTACCAACTCTATCTAATTTAGTACATATTATGGTATTAAACCTATATAATCTCATATCAGTAAGCATTTGATTAAAACCTTCCCTAGATGTAGTTGTACCAGAAATAACATCTGTATATACTTTAAATACATCAATTCCATTTCTTTTACAGTGTTCTTGGCATAAGTACTCTTGCTTCTCTGCGTGTTGTTCTTCTGTACTTACCCTACAATATATTGCTGCTTTCATAAAATTAAAAATTCCTCTTGATTTTATCCCAAATATAATCATTATTATTATGTTCTTCTAATTCTATAGTTATTTTAATCTTTTTTCCACAGCTACATGTTATTATTTTTTCCATTTTACCTTATCTTTTCTTTCGTACTATCTTGCTTATGCGAATTTAATTTATTAATTCCTTTCCACATTAATTCTATTAATTTCCATAAACCCAAAAAACTATATATTATTACTATTATCTTTGAAATCATCTTCCTTTCACCTTTGTGTACTTCTGCGAACTTTGATGTTTCCATTGATACATCTCTACTGTTGGTGTGAATACTTTTTCATTATAGAAATGTGTCATTGTATGTGCTTCTTCATCAGGAAATCCTAACTCTCTTAATCGTTTGTAATAATGCATTGGATTAAAATCCCTACAGAACTCTTCTTCATTGATCGCTTGTTGATTCATTGTAGTTCATCCTCAATGTTCTTCATAAATACTTTGATTGCTTTATGATTATCATCTATGATCTTCTGTAATGATTTAATATCTTCTTGTAGCTTTCCAATCTCAACTAATTTCCTACTCATTGTTTTAAGTTGATATTCAACAAAGGTTTTATTTACCATTAAATCCATTCTCCTTTATTATACTTTAATGTTACAAGACCACAAGTCATCATCTTTGTTTCTGTTTCAATATGCATGTTTCTTTCTAGACATAATCTTTTTAGTTCACTACATGGTGTCATAGCAGATATAATCATTTTAGTACACCACTAGATTTACTTCTTCCCAAAAATATTTTTGTCTTACTTCTTCTACTCCTTCTTGTTCATCCATTGATAGTTTTTCTTCTTCCATTTTTTGCACCTCTTTTTATTTGTTCTTTTTTAATAAAATCTAATACTGGTTGTTGATCTTTTCTTGGTGTTGCAAACCATGATGACCAACTCATTTAACTAACCTCAATAAATATCTTTGCCAGTTCTCACCTTCTTTCTTTTTACCTTTTAATACTTCAAAATCCTTATCTTCAAAACTTAAATTCAATGTTTTCATTTTGTTTCCTCCTTGTGTACTTAATTACTATATATATTGATTAATTAGTAAGTATATAAACCTTTCGGTGTTAGTGTGGATATTTGTATATTATTCATTGTGGTAGTGACAGATTATATGTATTTCTATATATATTTTTTAAGTAGGACTTAAAGGTAGAGGGTGCAATGAAGAACCTATAAACCCAAGCATAGTTACCATAGCTATATCCTATTTCTTAAAAATAAGAATAAGGCTTTCGCCTTACTCAATTGGTATTACAGTGTACCTTGTATTTAGACCATCTCCTGTTTTGGAAACACTAATACGTTTTAATGTAGGTTTCTTATCTAAGATCCCTTTAATTGCACCTATTACACTACCTGGAACTCTGTATTCAACTTCATTTACTATTGTTACTTTATATTTGAAAGGTTCTCCTTTCGCATCTGTTCCTTCCCTATCTTCTAACTGCATTAATTCAATGTTTACTTCTGGTAGTTCAGATATGTTCATGGTGTGTTGTGGTACGTATGCTTGTGCTACTTCTTTTATGGTTGCCATATTTTTTTCCTCTTTCACTGTTCCGTTGCTTTCTTGTATGTTTGCTTTGGATTTGTGAGTATATTGAGATTCTTTTAAATCTCTTAAAGCTTGGATTGTATCTTTATCAAAGTGTCCTGATTCCATTTCTTCTTTGGTTAATACATCATAAGGTTTTTCTTCTGGCATCATCTTGATTCTCTCTCTAGTGCTGCTGCAATCCTTCTTAATGATTTTGCTATATCTTCTAATGTATCTTCTTTATTCATTCTATTTCACCTCTTTTATTTTTCCTAACTAACCATACAAAAACGAATGGTGTAGCTATAATTATTGGCAAACATATTATTGCTTTAATTGTTTGTGGATTCATTTTTTTACCTTTGTAGCCCAACTATGAAAATTAAGTGATTGATTATTACACTTAGCATATATCTTTGAACGTCTTGATAGTGTTTTATAGTATTTGTTGCAACGTTTACATAACCTAATATAATATTTGAACTGTTGATTGGTATTTTCTCTACATTTATATGTCATCTTCTGCTTCCTTTGTTTTTATATCCCTCATTTCAAATATATCTTCTAATGTGCAGTTTTCTGCATTATCTTTGTATTTGTTTAGTTTTTGTTTAAGTTTCATTGTATGTCCTTTAATGTGTGTAATATAGGGATTAGGGTTGGTTTAATGGCTTTTTCTTGTGAAAAGGTATCATAGGTAGGCTCAGGAATATTGAATGCTTTTTTAAGGCTAAACGAACCGTTAAAATGCTTTGTAAGGCATTTTAAACATACCTTATGATTGTAATATTTAGTATGATATTCACCATAACATCCTTTTACTTCGCATAGGTTTTTGTTTTTCTTTTTCATTCTAGTTTAATTAAATAACCATTTTTTGTTTTATCAGTTAAATCTCCAAATTTAATCATATTTTCAATAGATTTATCTATATCTTGTGTTTTATAACCAATAGATTCAAGTCTAGATACAACATATTGTGTTTCAAGTGATTTCATATCACCAAAAATTGATTGTATATCTTCTTTGATACTTTTCTTTTCCATTTTTATCTCTTCTATTTCTTCTTCTATGGGTTTAATTATTTCATTGATTAAACCTTGTTGCATTAAGCAATACCTAATAAGATTAACTGCAAGTTCAGCATCTTGTTTAGTTGTTATTTCTGATAACCTTAATTTACATGCAGCCATTGTAATTCTGATAATACCTTTAGCTTGTCTTGGTGTCATTATATCACTATGTTTTTTTCTAAGGTCAATAAATGCTTTGGCTATTACTATTTGAGATTCTTTTGAAAGTGTTGGTTTAAGTGTTCGAGAATATCCTATATATTTTCTAAATAATTCTTTGTCTATTGAACCTTTTGATTCTTCATTATGTTCTTCAAGTATTTTCATAATTAACTTTTCATCTTTTTCTGCATCTACATTATCTTTTATTACAAATATTAAATCAAATCTGTCTTTAATTGTTTGTGCCAAATCAACTTGATTTCTCATTTCAATTTCATTTGTGAACTTACTTTTAATTGGATTCATTGAAGCTATAAGAGTTGTATCTGTTTGGAATTTTGTATGTTTATTCCATTTATCAATAGCTGCAAATTGATCTTCCATAGCATTGTGTAATGAATCTTTACTAGCATCACTCATTTTATCTAATTCATCTAAGAATACTACATGGTGATTAGCTAATGCTAATGCCCCCTTACTAACTGTTGGTTGTTGTAAAAACTCATCATTGATAACACTTCCAATCAAACCAACACCAGTAGCTGAATTACCAGATACCCATCTTGAACGTGGATATATATCATGACCAAATTGCATTAATTGTGATTTACCAACTGAAGGATCACCTACAAATAAAACGTGAATATCATCCCTATTACCTTTTGTTATTTTAGTTGGGTCTCCACCAGATACAATACCTATTAACATACCTAACTTCTCAAAGTCTAATCCAAATATATGTGGTGCAATATTTTGAGCCAATTCATTTAATAAATTCTTTTTTTCTGATACTTCTTTGATTTGTTCTAATTCTTTCTGTGTAATCTTATCTTCTTTCCAACCATCCATATTGATTGAATTAACATTAAAGAAATATTCTTGAGTTGTTTGTTTGCTACCTTTCTTTTCTTGTGGCTTTTCTTCTAATACACCAATCAATTCAATCTTATTAGAGGATTCAAACATAGGTTGTATATTATATTTAGTTAAATGGTTTCTGAGAATAACATTTAATTTTCTTGCTTCACTCCTACCATCAAGTTCTTCTGAAAGTTCTTCTACTTTCATTCTCTGTAAATCATCCAAACTGTTAGACACAACTGTAAGTTTACCTTTGAAACCACATTTACATCCTTTTGGTTCTTTTAATTTATTATCCTTTTGTATAACATTATAACTTGAACAACAATTTGGACATTGAACTAAAGACATCGTTATTTGAGGTTTAACATCTGAAAGAGAAGATACTGTACCTCTAATTTTGATTAATTGATTTAAATGTTTAGATCTTAACTCTCCTATCTTTAATAATTGTGTGTTAGCTAATTTAATTATTTCAAATGGTAGTTGTTTATCATAAACTTCTCTAATTGCAATTTTTATTATTTCAAAACACTCATGTGGTTTTTCAATAAGGTATTCTGCACTGTCATAATATAATTCATTCAATTTTTGAAAATTTATGATAATTTTACCATTTTTTGAAGATTTTACTTCATTTTCAATGAAATCCTTGAAATTTTCGATAAAATTAGTAGTTTTTGTTTCTATTTCTTGGAGTATCTTTTCTTCTGCTTTATTTCTCTTTAAATAGTCAATTCTTTCTTTAAATATTGAAAGGACTTGTTTTTTACCTTCTTCTGTTGTTTGGTACTCTTTTTTCTCTGGATTAATTAATTCAATAAGTTTTTGCTCTAATAAACCTTCTTTTCCTTTCTCACCTTTGATATAATTACTAATTCCAGATGTACTGCTCCTATCTATGCCTTTTTGTATATTTGTAATATTAGACGGTAAAAAAGAAAATAATAATATACTATCCCTAATTGTTATCTTTTCTATAGTTTCTATAGTTTCTATAATATCTAATGTTTCTATATCTTCTATAGTCAAGTATAGAAAGTATAGAACTATAGAAACATTATCTATATGATTTTCATTCCAATTTGGAAACGAACCTTTAAGAGCCTCTATCCCTTGTTTTGATTTTGAGTTTTTGAATAATTCCCATTTCACTAATGAGTGATTACGCTTTTCTATAACTTTTTTAGTAATTTTTGAAGGTTTTACTATAGAAATATTTTCAATATCTTTAGCAATATTATCCCATTGATCATAAAATTCTTCATTATAAATTAAAAACTGGCATAATATTTTTATCTGATTATTATCTAAATCATCTTTAAACTCAAATTTATCAGAATGTTTCCTATCATTACCATCAAGTATAAGGAAATAATGTTTTTTATCTTCTTCATTAAACATTAATCTTATATAAGCATTTTTCCCTTCTGGTCTATCACTTAATTGTTTTTCATATATTATTTGTTCTTTCATTATTCCTCTTTTTTAAATTACTAATTAATTGTTGTTCATCATATATTTTCTCACCTTTAAGATTAGATGGCATATAATTATAAGCCATACCATTACCAAATTGGTTATCCCACAATAATATTATTGGTTGGTCTTCTTTACTTCTTTTAGCCCTAAAACAAGCTTGTTCTATTCTTTCAAGTACAGGTACATAATCTAACCATTTTCTTGCTTTAGATTGACTCTTACAAAGATTAGTGTAATAATTTAGTTCATCTTCAAATATTATCCCTCTCTTTGGAAATGGATAACCATATACAATTATATTATTCACAGAACCACCATTATCATCTAAAAAATTAAATCCTTCAACACGACCATTAATGTTAATAATAGCTACACTATTTTTTGTTTTATTAAATAAATTGGTGCATTCATCGAAATCTTCTTTTTTTGTTTCCCAACCATCATCTTTAATACAAAAATTTATAATTGATTTGTCTAATACTTTTAATTGTGCTTCTAACAAGATTGAATCTTCTTTTTTTTGTATATATATTATTGTTCTTCCATCTAAATTTTTGATTATATCTCGCATCACTTTTTTATTATTATTATATGTTGCAATTCTATTTTTACTTGTAAAATTACCATTAGGATATAATACAACATTATCTTTGATATCATAAGAAACAATATGATTACAGGATTGAGTATTTAAATCATTGATACCAGTTTGATAGTTATAATATTCTTCGTCAGTTATTGTTCCTGAGTTAAGTATTACTTTTTGCCAGTCACTAAATACATTTTTTAAATATTTTGAGGTATCTTGACAATTAATAAAGAACCTAATTTTATCTTTAGATTTAATTGAATACTGGAAATAGTTGCCATAATCTTTATCATTATATTTATCTAACCACATATCTATAAATCTTAAAAATTTAAAGAAATATGGTTCATCTTCCTTTTCATAATCTTCACCATCTGCTTTTTTAGAATAGCCATCTTTTTTTAGTATCTTTAATAAATCAATCATTTCATCAAAATTACCAAACTTATTATAATCTGTTATAAAATCTAAATATGTATATCTTTTAGTATCATTTTGTTTATTAGTTTCATAGAGATATTTTAATAACTTTTCAAAATTACTAATTATATCTTCAAGTTTACTTAATAATCTTATATCTTTAATTATAGGATCACATGATATATCTTTTTTTAATTCCCTAACAAACTTATCAAATACAATGTACTTTGATAAGAACTGTTTTGTTCTCTGTGGTACAAGATGTGCTTCATCAATGATTAAACAACCTTTATCTTTTCTTTTCTTATATTCACCTTGATTAATTACTAATTCTACCATCCTCTTATTAAGGAAAGCAAAATAATCTCCAATCAATATATTTCTTGATTTCATACCTAATCTGTTTGGTGAGTATAAACAATTATCATAACCATATTTTTGATAGAATTTATTTGGTGTTGTTGGTAATTTAATTAGATTTAATAATTCATTACACTTATTATGATATGATTTATTTGATTCTAATTCTCGTCTATATTCACAATCATCACTACATTTAGATGTATCAAATTTAATATTTTCTTTCTTTAATAAACACATATCATTCTTAGCAAACCATATCATATATTTATTTTTAAATCCTTTTAATTTATTTAATTCTTCACCCCATACTTCTTTTAATGGTGCAGTTGGATTCGCTATTAAGAAGAAATTATAATTATTATAGTTATCTTTTATTGCTTTAGATGTAGCTAATGTTTTACCAATACCCATCCCCGCAGGATTTAATAATATATCCTTATCATTATTTGAAAGGAACTCTGTAGTCCTATTATAAAATTCATCTTGACCTTTCCTCCATTGAATATTATCTTCCATCCTAATCAACCTCCATTCTGATAATCCTTGATCTAGAAATAATATGTTTATTATCAATTTCAACTTCAATATCAGTAAGGTTTGTTAGAACTCCATCCTTCTTAGAAATATGCCCAGGACCATCTTCAAATATAACTATTATTTTTTTTCCAATTCTTGTATCTTTCCTTTCTTCCATAGATTTTACAACTCCATCACACCCATTGTGTGATATATTATTTTAGATTAGCACCTATATAAACTTTTAGGAGGATTCAAACTATATAATAAAGTATACATACAACATCTAGTATCCAGAAACCATACCAACACTACATACGTCAATCATTGTAGCACCTGTATCAATAGTCCTTCCACATTTAGAACAAATATAATACCTTTGAAACTGTGTAGGTATAAACTTATTACCACACTTACACTTCACTTTAAAATTTACCATCATATCTATTCTCAATTTTATACCTATTTAAATGTTATGTAATAGAAATCATCCTTGCATTCATGGTTATAATAATAAAAAATAAAAAAAATAGATTAGGTTTATTGCCTAATCTTTCTGACCAACAACAGTATCATTATTCCGATTAATAATACTACAATTAAACTTACCCATCCAACTAAACTGTATGTGTCATTGTTTAACTGTGCAGTGGAATTATATGCTAAACTTGGTAATCTACATCTATATGTTATATTAGCTGTTCCTGCATATCCTACTCCTGTAACACTCATTGCTATTGTATTTAGTGCAACAGTATAGTTAGCAGTTCCAAGAATTACACTCCCTGCCCCTGTATTATTTCTAATTGAAGTAACCGAAATCGCTTCATCAATAATACATCCATCAACGGTGGTGGTTGTTGCGTTTGGTAATGCGATAGATACACCTGTATAACTTGTTGCTGTTATTTCATCAACGGTTTGCGTTGTAACGTTTGCGTTAATTAGAAAAATAACAACTAGAAGTATAGCTAGTGTACCAATACCTAATGCGATCATACCAAACTGTTCTAAAACCTGTCCTTTCTTATTTGTATTTCTCATTTGGATTTCATATTTAAAATAAAAGTGTGGGATTTGCACCCACATGGTTTAGACTTATTGTCTTATCATTCTTACTAAGCCAAGAACTAATACTCCAATAGCTACAATTATTACTAATCCAACCCATGTTACAATACTATAAGTATCGGTTGTTAGTTGTGCTACTGCTGCGGATGCGTTACTTGATGCAACTACATCTGTGTTTGCTGCTACTTTAGCTAGTAACAAGAATACTACTGCTAATGTAATTACTAATGTTGCTACTCCGATTGCAAGTGCTCCTAGATAACCCCTCTTATGAATTAACACAAGAAGTCTGGTCGAAGACACCCTTTTTATTCATTCCTTTCATATTAACCTCTCCTTGGGTAGTATAATAATCTTTGATCATTATACATATTTATTTTACTCATCGAAGATATCCTAAGATACTTCTAATATATTGTATATTTCATAGTATTTAAGCAGGTGGTAACACCCTATTTATTTAGAATTAAGTTTAATTTTTCTTTACTTTGTTTTAATTTTTTATTTAATTCAATATCACTAAATCTATAAGTTTTATAACCCATTTTATTATAATAAATATCTTTTCTTTTGTCTCTCAGTTTATTCTTTGGCATTGAATGCCAATAAACACCATCCACTTCTATTATTATTTTTCTCTTTGGTGAATGAAAATCAGGTACACCAAAATTACCTAATCCTTTCCCATGTATAAAATCATTTGGTAACAAACTTTTCATAAGTTTTTCAGGTTTAGAAACAAACCCCCTCTGTGTTTGTTTTTCTATTGCCTTAATTCCACCTTGAACACATCCAACTAAACACGCCTTTCTTTGTTTTTCTTTATACCATATAGGTCTTTCTTTTGCTAATCTTTTATGTGTTAAACTTGCCTTAATAGAAATCTTTTTCTTTCTTTCTTCTGAAAATTTAATCCCTGTGTTTGCTAATCTTATTTTTTCTTTAGTTGTACTATTATGTTTTAATCCAAGATGAGACATTCTTCTTTTTAATCTAGTTTTTTCTGTATCCTTTTTACCTAAGTGTGCTAATCTATTTTTTAATAATGCTTCTGCTGTATGTTTTTTACCATAGAATGGATTATTTTTACCTTTAACACTCATGCTATCTCCAACTAAGTGCAACTGTTATAGCTACTACAATTAATGGAACAAAGATTGCTAACTGTGGAACTAAACCAACAGCTGCTAAACTTACAGCCAATACAAATGATATAAAGCTTGAAGCCAAACTTGCCTTAGTTGCATCATTAGAAGAAACCATTACTGATATAAATAGAACTAACCATATACCTAACAACATCATTATACCTAACATATCGTGCATAAGAACTGTATTAACTCCTTGTGTAAAGGTTAACATAGAAGATTCATTACCTGTTCCTACAATCGCTGTTAAGTTATAACTCATTTTCTTTTACCTCTCATTGTTGTGAAAACCTAAAAATCATATAGATAATTCCAAAAATTAATGTTATTAAAAAAGCAATAGTTGCAACCTTTGGAACAATAGGTGGCACTCCTAATTCCATTGCTATTGTTGAAGTTATATTTGTAAATAAAGGAATTGTTCCACTCATTAATCTTACTGCTGAATATGATCCTTTTGTCATTGACTCCCACGTTTCATCATTAGCTTGTTCAATCTCTGCTCCTAATGTTTTCTCTCCCGCATCTTGTTGGATACCATATACTTCATCTACTTTATTATAAACACCTGCAAACTTATCATCACTTACATTAACATCATCATAGTTTGAATTTAAATCTGCAATCATCATAGTGCCACCTATAATCATTAAGCCAAACAATAAGAATCCAATTAATATCTGATCAAATCTTATTTTGAACACCTCATTTTTGATTCACCTTCCATATTGTTATTGCAGCCATTATAATATAGATTAACATAACACTCCAAGAGAGTTGGTATATACCCATCATAAACATTACAATATCTGCTACAACAAGTAATGCAATAGCTACTATTGGATTCCATATACCAATCATTGCAAATGAAACTTTAATAAAGAAAGTCATAAAGATTCCATCCTTACCATAAGTTTTCCAAGCTTCATCACTAATATCAATTTCTAAAAGGTCAGAACTAATTGTTGGGCTACCACTTACAGTTCCATAAGCTAAATATATTCCATCTATTGGGACTGCACCAATATTAACAAGTAACGTTCCTGAAGTAGATGTTGTGCAGGTATTATTAACCAATACATCTGATGCTACAACCCTTCTTGTTACTCTTAAACAAAACTCTTTAGCCAACCCTGTAGGATTTGAGAATGTATAAACAAAGTTTTTAGTTACATTATTATAAGTTAAAGAGGTAGTCATACTATTAAGTGCATCATAAGAACCACTTGAAGAACCTTCTAGTATTACTCTAAGTTTTTTACTTGTGGTTATAATTTTAGTAGGATCTGTTTCCAAAAGAAGCACACCGTCTTTATACACAAAGAATTTATACCATGTTGAAAACAACAACATTTCTGCATAATCTTTTCCATCTGTATCTGTTTTAAGTATTGAATTAATTGTATAACTATTAGTTGTTAAATCATACTTTGCAACCTGAACATAAGCACCTATTATCGCATCATCATTCTCATCTGTTACTTCAAATGCAATCTGTGTAGAATTGGTTGTTGAATAAAGATTAACAAACTGTGTAACATTATTAAATGTAGCATTATAAATATAATATGTTTTAGTAGAATAATCAGAACTTAATCCTTTGTATTCCATTTGACCATAAGCATTGTAACTTCCACCATCATAAATACATAATGAATGGTTTGTAGCATACTCCCAAGATACATTAAAGTAAACCTTCTCTGTAGGATTAATCCATATCTCAAAGTAACCTGCAAGATTACTATTTATTAATGAATTAGTTTGATCATCATACATTGTAAAGTTTACTGCACTTATTGTAAAACCAGAACAGTTATCAATTAATATACCTACAACATTCTGATACAATGTTATTAATGAACTACCATCTGATAAAGTTATATTCCAATAGAAAGTCATATTAGAACTATTACCTGTTAGAATAGGAGCAGTAACTAATTTACTAAAGGTATAGTTTTGTGTATCATTTGTTTTAGTAGGAGTATATGTTGTACCATTGTATAATAACTTTGCACTAACTGCAACTAAAGAAACATTTAATCCAGTATAAACATAAAGATAAGGTGTATTACTTTGTCCTTCAATCACAGGATCACTATGTGAAGTTGTAACATTAATCCCATAGATTGTATAATTAAAACTATTAATATTTAAATCACCAATGGAACTAAATTTAAAGTGTTTATCTGATTTTGTTTTAATTGTAACTTCAACTTCATAATCATTTATTCTTTTGTAACTAGGTATTTCATTTGGTCTTTCTTCTTCATAAAAGTCAACCCAATTATCTCCTATAATTAACCACGTGTTCCATTTAGTATTTGGATTATGAACAATATCTATATAATTATCTGATGTTACCGTAAATATATATTTATTTTTATTTTTTTTTGACGGTTCATATTCGAAAGTATATCTATCTTTTTCTTTTTTAGTACTCATTGAATCAAATATACTTCCTTCTTTAGGAATAATACTAACTTCTGAAGTGGTCGTCTCGTAAGTTAATTTATTATTCCATATTCCATTTCCATATTTATAGTTAGGAATTCGTTTAGCCGTGTGTCCGTCTGCTCCTTGTATATATAAATAATTAGCACCAAGGTTTAAGTTTGTATGATTAACAGTTACATTCCCTTGGTATGTTCCTGAACCAATACTAATACCTGTATCATTATTTAATACATTACCGTTAAGTGTTGCTAAGAAACTATAAAAGTTTGTATCTGTAAAGTTGAATTGGTATGTGTTGTTTGTTAAATATATTATTGTACCGTTAGTAAAGTTAGTTGAACTTAGTGTTGGATTAATTGTATCTATTACTAATGTATAATTATTTGTTGCGAAAGTTAGATTAACACCAGTTGCATTACAACCAATGTTCCAAAGATATTCTCCATCAGAAGTGAAGGTATGTGAGATATTGAGGGTTGTATTAACTGGTAATCCTGTTGTTAATGTTTGGTTTATTTTCCAAGTTCCACTTTCATTTGTATATAAAGAACAAGTTTCTATAATACTTTCATTAGATGTAGTAACATTAAAAGTAAAGTTTTGCCAATAATTATTAACATAACTGTTATTTATTGGTGCAATTAAATAAGGTTGGATTGTTCCTGCTGTTGGAATTGATGTAGAATAATCTCTACCTGCTCCACTATTATTAGCCCAGATTACATCTGCAAGAGTATATTCTTCTTCAAACATAGCAACATTATCAATTTTACCTTCAAGACCTCTTGCTAAAGTAGCAATAGGTTCGTTACCTAAAGAAAAAGAAGTAATTGTCGCAGGAATAACATCTGTATCTGAACTATCATAAAATAAAGCTCCATTAATATAAACATCGTGACCATTAGCACCCCATACTGTAACAATATGATACCATACACTTGTAGAATCTACTATTGCAGTAGCCGTACCTGCAAAAGTAGAAATTATATCATCTTGATACATTCTATCATAAACTGTTTGAGCTCCATTAGTCATTTCCCAAGTAATTTGATTTAAATCTAATCTATCATAATAAACCCAAAACTCTAAAGTAGAAATATTTTCAAGATTAGCTCCTGTTAATTTCACTAAATTCTGGGCAGGATCTGTATCTGAAAAATCAGAACAATTATCAATAATACAACCTGTAGTATAAACTACTGTATTTGTTGCAGTTAAATTATATCCATAAACACCACTATCTCTTCCATCTGATTCTAATTCATAATAAACAACAGGAGTATATGAATGTCCCATAACTAATCCACTCATCAATATCATCATTGATATACAAATTCCAATTAATAATATCTTTCTCATTCTAACTTATTGAATAGTTTTTATACATAACTACCATTAATATTATTCCAATGATTCCAACAATAAAAGGGAGTGCCACCATTATACTATTCATAATAACAAACTTATCTACCGTTGAAGTCATTTCACTATTCTCTGCAACACCTGAATATATATTACTCATCACACCACAGAAGAATATTAAGAAGATTAAAGCTAATAAAAATATTGGTATGAATATAGGATGCACTCTAACCAAAGCTGCAAGTGTAAGTGTAGCTATTACAAAGAAGATTGTTAGTAATAAGAAACCTGAGTTCATAGCAAACGTATAATTATCTATTGCCTTACCTGTATAAGTTATTGCATCAGGAGCATCTGCTTGAAAGGTAGGATTAGCTGCTATCCCTTCTTGGAACTTTGAAGCTATGTTTGTTCCAATAAGAACACTTACAGCAAGTGTAACTAAAACTATTGCGATATAGAATAAATCTACTAAGCTTCCTTTCTTATTTGTATTTCTCATTTACCTTTCTTCTTACCGTATATAAAATTGTTTGCCTTATCTATTTTTGTTAGTATGCTATAACCAAGTTTGTATATTTCATTAGCACTCATATCAGGGAACTGTTGTTTTTGTTTATTGTATAAATCCCTTTCAATCCTAACGTGTGTACTTCTACTACTCAATCTCCTGTTCTCCTTTCTCTTTGATCACCTTTTGCTTCTGCAAATAATTGAAACATAGATGTTATAACAAGAATAATGATTGCAACATAACCAATCCAACCTACCAAATCCATAAAGCCATGCATCTGATTCATAAGATCATAGTTACTTGCTGCACCAAGTGTAGTAATAATAGAGAGATTAAACATTGTAAAGAATACACAGATAACTAACAAAGCCCTTTTCATTATGAAGTTAACATATTTACTTTCATGGTACTTTTCTTTCATAAAGAATAATATAAACAATCCTACATTAAAAACTATAAAGAATAAAGCTATTGAAAAACTTACAGGTGAATTAGATTCTTTCTTACCGTTAGGTGTTACTTCAAAATCATAAGCAAAGATTGTATCTGTTCCATCCACATCACCTACACCATTAACAATATAAGTTCCAATAGAAGTAGTGTTACATATTTGGAATAGAAAAACAGTATTATCTTTTGTTGTATTAGTGTTACCAATTAGTTCAGAACTGTTTGGATAATATACAGAAGTAAAATTAACATAGGTGCAATTCGCACAAGTTTGTATTAAGTTAACACACTCACCACGTTTATATGTTCCTAAGCTTTGTTGCTCTGCCGTTACAATGTTAACACAGAATAACAACATAAACAATACAATCAATGTTAGTGTTAACAGTTTATGTTTCATCTTCTTATTTTTTACTTTTTATGTATATAAACATATATATAATGTAGTATATAGATTATTCATCTTAAACAATTATCCTCCACCATAAAAGGTATTCTTAAATTATAATATCCAAAGAACGAATATCTACATTTGATTGCACTCACTGTTGTAGCTACTGCACCAATAGTAAACGTAACACTATCACTACACATACTTCCTAATGTATCATTAGCATACATTACCCAAGTTGCACTAGTATCAATTTGCATACCTGTAAAGTTAGCACAAGTAGTATCTGGTGAACTATTAGTTGTTCCGTTATACCACCAACAACTATCTATTCCTGAGTAATCATAAACAGAATAATCTAATCTTGTTATATTGGTTACATAATTAACATTCATTAGATAATCAATAGTCATAGTACAAGGATAAAGGCAAGGTGTACTAGAATAATTATGTAATGTTACATTGGTTTCATAAGTACAATCTCCTGCTATTCCTGTTATAGCACAACAAGTAGCATAGTTTGCATCATATTGTGTTGCAGTACTATCTTGATTCTTTGTATCATTTGCTTGGCAAGATGTTACATTTAGATACTCTGTATAATCAGTTACTTGTAAATCATAACTACAATAATTACAACTAATATAAGTGTAATTAGTAAACGTTTCATTTACTGTTACTCCACAAAATGAACTATCGTATTGTGTCCAATTAACTTGTTGGTTAATTGTATCGTTTGTTTGACAAGCAGTAACGTTAAATGTTACTGGAGTTGTATTTGTTAAAGTTTCCACACAAGCTATATCTGTAACATTAACCCATATTACTTGAGAGTTAGTATTACCTGCACTATCATTTATTGTTACATTAATATAATACACATCTACACTTAGATTAGTAGTATTAGTTAAGTTACCATCTATTGTTATACTAAAGTTATCAGTCCAATTAATTGAAAACTCTTCAAAGTATAAATCAGTTGCATTAAAATCTATATCTAAACTATCATCTTCAGTAATTGTAATATTATTTATACCTGTAAATACTGGAGGGGTATCATCCATTACAAAGTATCTCTCTTCTGTTGAATTACAGTTCCCCCAGACATTACAAGCAGTAACGTTAATTGAATAGTTACCATCAGTATTTATTGCCCTTTGGTATTCTGTTTCATTATAAGCATGATTACCACATCCACATGTAGCACAAGGGGATGTTAAATTATCTAAACAAAATGATACACTAGTTATATTTGCTCCATTTAAGAAACTAATGTTATGCCAAAATGTATCAAATCCTAATGAGATAAAAGAATTGTTTAATGGTGTAGGAGGAATATATATTATAGAAGGATAAGGATATTCAATTAAAACACTAACATTAAAAGAAACAAATTCAGTATCATTTATATTTCCTGAACTGTCATTGCAACTTACATTAAATATATATTCTCCATTAGGTACTGAACTATTTGTAAAGTTTAAAGTAAAACTACTAGACCAATCATCTATAGTTCCTATACAAGTATCAACTGCTATATCATCTGTAGCTGTTACATTAAAATCTATAGATGCTGTTGTATAGTTTTGTGATAGTGGTGAAAGTATTGTAACATTAGGTGGTGTTGTATCTCCTGATGGTGCATCTGTCATATTTATACTAACATTTAAAATATAAGCACTTACATCCGTATCATTTGTATTAAGGGTTGCTTTATATTGCATAAACTTTCCCTTGCTTGTTGAAGTTGTTGGTATTCCATCTGTTACTTTCCCCTCATCCGCCCAATCCCCCCATTCAATATGATAACTTCCTAATTCGTATAAGTTTTGGATTTCATCTGCTGAAAGTGAACGGTTGTAGATACGGACTTCGTCTATTGCACCACTAAAAACATTTCCTTGGTATATACCATCTGAACCAATAACAACTTCATCATCATTTTCAGCTCTTACAATACCTTGACTAAATGCGCTTACTAATATCCCATTTTTATAAATATCTATTGTTCCGTCTCCTTGATGAATAAATGATAGATGTGTCCAAGTTAAATCACTAATATAAACTGCAGGACTTGCTGAATAAACATTAACCCCATTATATAATTTAATTTCTCCATTTGCAGTATTGACATAATATTGAAATGTTGTTGCTGTTGAACCAGAATCTCTTTTTGTAATTAATCCCATTGTTCTTAAACCTTTTGGCTTTACCCACATAGAAACTACAAATTGACTTGTACTAATAAAATCAAAGTTTTGTTCATTATCAATAACTATACCTATATTTGGTGTGAGTGTTTCAGTTCCATTAAAATATTGTCCTTTTCCAACAGTTCCATTACCTTCTGTTGCATCTGCTACATTTAATCTTGTCCCATTATTCCTCCCAGTCTCATCAAAAGCAGTTGTAGAATTATCATCATTAAAACTCCAAAGACTAACCAACCCAGCATCACTAATATTATAACTATCCGCCGTCCTCGTCTCCAACGTCACATTCGCATTAGCATGTTGAGACAATCCTGCTTTGTAAAGTTCAGTTACTTCTGATGGTGTTAAAGAATCATTGTAAATTAAGACTTCGTCGATTGAGCCGTTGAAGTAACCTTGGTCTTCTGAGTACCTTGAACCAATTGTTCCGGCACCACTTGCAACTCCAGGAGTCCAAGAACCTCCGTCATCTAATTTTAAAACACCATTAACATAAAGTGTTCTATTTGGAACAGATAAATCCCAAGTACTAACGATATGATACCATGTGTCTGCCAGCATATTTAAATCAGTAGTGATAAATGCATCGCCATCAACATGAAAGTTTAATTCATCTGTACCTACTGTAAGAATCACAGTTCTTGGGTTTTCAATATCAATTAAATATTGGTTTGCCTTAATTTCATCAGTATTTATCCACATAGAAAAAGTTCCAGATTCATTCCCAAATCCATTAGTAACAACGCCATCTATATCAACATAATCATCAACCCCATCAAACCTAACAGCCCCACTACTAATACCAGTAGCATTATTCGTCCCCGTCGCAACCCCATCATTCGAACCCTTATTATCTAAAATCCCATTTGTATTATCATCCAAATCCCAATACGAAACACAATTAGCATCATTAGCACACAAATCATAAACCTCAGCCGAACCATTTGAATCAGCAATGCTCTGTGTTACATTCCAATAAGTTGAAGTTGAGTTGTAGAAAACAAAACTTCTAAATGAACCTGTAGAATAATTATAAGCTCTACCTTCTGCTGGTAAACCAGTATCTGTATAATTACTTACATTCATCATAATTCTAACACCATGAGTACTTACTTCTGTTTGGTTTCTCCAAGAGTCTGAACCATTACCTATTAAATCAGAAGTAGAACTAAATACTACTTGAAGTGATGGGTCTAAATCTGTAAAGTTACCATAGTAAGTTGTATCATAAGCAATAGGTATATCCATACAGTCATACCACATAGTAGGATGTAATGGATTTAATCCAACGCAGTAATACCAACCATCCCATCCTTCAGGATATATATTTGTTACTGTTTGTTTAATATAAGTTGAATCCATTTCTGTAATCTTCTCAAACTGATTTACATTTGAAGTAATGAAATCTGTATAATCAATGTAACCTTTTTCACAATCTGTTAAGAAAAAACTATTAGAACATTTAATTGTTTCTAATTTGTTTTGTCTGAATGTTAAGTTACCGCTACAAGTAAAGTTAGAAATATTTGCAGAGAATTTAATTCCTTCTTTTATTGGTTCGTTTGAAGTCCATTCAATATCTGGAGCTTCTACTTTTACATTATTACAAAGTATTTCAATTTCAAATTGGTCTAAATCTAATTTGTCTGTTTTATAAATATAAAGTGTTGAGTTTATCCATTCTGCAATAATTGTATTGGTTCCTATTTGAATCTTTTGAGTAACATTAACACAATAAGTTGATACTCCTTCTTCTAAATCTCTTGGGACTACAATACTACTTCCTAATTCATTTATTGCTGTAATGTTTTCATCACCGTAAATTTCTGTTTCTGTAATAATTCCTATTTCTTTCCATCCGGCAGGATAAGCAGTAGGACTCCAAACATTTGCATTAATTAAAGATTCATAAATGAGTTTATCTTCATTAACTTCAAACCAAACTCTATCTTCTATATTATAAGCATCGTGTGCTCCTGTGGGTTGTGTCCATTGTGGAACTTCTCCTAAACTTTGAAACGCATATTCAACAAAAAGTGCAGGAACTACATTTGGTGTCCAATCAGATTGAGAAGTATGTGCTTGTAAAACTTTGTAAATTAAATCATTGTATTTAACTAAGTCACCAACACTATAAGATATTCCTACTGACCAGTTAGGTGTTTGGTCTTGAGCTTCACTTATTAATTGTTTTAATTCATTTATTGAAGTTGCATTAGTTCCGGCTTTATGATATAAACATAATTGATTACCTTCTATTTCGGGTAAATATGTTTCTGCTTCTATGTTATCATATTTTGTTATTACTAATTCAGAATTGGTTATTATTGTTGGGGTTGGTAATTGTGCTAAAGAAAAAGAAGCTAAGCTAATAAAAAGAAAAAATAAAATGAATAACTTATTAGTTTTCATTGTTTAGTTTGGCATTGCTATTGCTTGACCACCAGCAGAACCAAAGTTCCTTATAGCATCTGAGATCATTCTTGCATCTTCTCTTCCACCTGCTGCATACTTATATGTTAAGTATATTACTGCACCACATAGTATTAGGTTGAATGCAATTACACTAAGCATGATTAAAAAGCTTTTGTTTTCTTCCCAAAAACCATTCTTAGCAAACTCTTGTGCATTCTTTTTGTGTTGTAATGATTGCCAATTCCTAACGTGATATGGTACTGGATTTACTTGTGAACGTATTTCATCTTCTGTTTGTGTTATGTTTATTCTTCCAGGATTCCATTGATCATTGAAATCAAATACATATATTTGTTTCTTCTTTCCTTTTCCTGGATATATATATTCCGAATCAAATGGATCACGGTCAATCTTATTGAAGAGTGGGTACATACTCCTCCAAGCAGTTCTGTGATTCACCCACTTAACTCTGTTTGTTTTCCTTATTCCAACAGATAATACTCCATCCTTTCCACTTCCATACATAGGAAATAAATCTGCTTTGATTGGAAAGCTTGTGAAATAATATATCATAACAAAACTTATTATTATGAATACTGCAATTAATATGATACCGAACCAGTAAGCCATTGCTGCTCCTACTGGTGCTAAGTTTATGTTTTCCATTCCTGGGATTATTGGCATTTTATATCACTCCTTTTTATTTTTTAATCCTTGCAGGAAAATAATGATTGTTTTGTTATGCACCTATACCAAAAGCTTTGTGCTTTCTATTTTCACTAGGTGCATCATAAGAACTTTCAATCCTTCTAAAGTTAGTAGAATCTGTTTTCTTAGTCCAACCGTTCAATGCTCTAAACGCAGAAGGGATAAGAACATTCTTTATAATTCTCATTACATCATCATACTTAATAAATTCTATATCATATATATCATAACCATCTGCCATTAAATTACAAATATCATTACAGGTTGACATCAAAGCACCTAGTATTCTTGTTTCATCTAGGTTAGAATTAATAAAGTATCTTGCTATAAAAGGTTTACATTGTGGAATAACTACATCATTAATAAATAAGTTATTACATAAAGGATTTGCATTTGTTGGTATAAAATACAATCCATCTTCCCCTTTAGTTGCTCCTCTTAATTGTAATACTAATTCAAATAACTCCTGTTCTAAATCTTGTTGCCACTTAATTAAATCCGATTTAGATTCTTGAATAGAAATATCTACTTGATCTGCTGTTGCATTTTGTGCATAACTATTTTGTTCTCTACTAAAGTTTACGTTCCTATCTTCTGCTTCTCTTTGTAAACGTTCTTCTCTTTTTGGGTTGCCATTATTACCTGATATGTTTTCAAACATTATATGTACCTCTTAGTATTTTATTTTCTTTAGTTCTTGCAGAACAGTTTTACCACCATAAGCTGTAACAGCTATTCCTGTAAAACTAGAGATTGTATTAAAGCTACCTGTTAATCCTGGAACTCCTGCCTTAACTGCTACAGCAGAACCAACACCTGTTGCTAATCCTACTACTCCAACACCTAGTGCTACGTTTCCAAGTTTGTCAAATGCATCTTTCTTTTGTTTCATTTTAAAATATCTTAGGCATTTTATATTCTTTTTCTTTACCCTTATTTGCACCAAATAGGTTAGGTATTTGTGCAGAATTGCCACTCGGTTTACTGCCAAAAACATTAGGCATTGTAGCTTTCTTCTTTTTAGTAACATAACCTTTCTTATTAGGTTGATCTATAAATGTTTTAACAAAGCCACCAATCCTACTTGATGTACTTGGTTGTTCTGCTCTTGCTACTGCTTGTGCTTTAGCATTTTTAATAGCAACTTCTTTCTTCTTTTCATAGTAAGCTTGATCCCCTTCTTTCTTAGCATCCCTTTGAATGTTCTCTTCTCTTGCTTGTGTTTCTCTACGTTCCATCTTTCTCTTATCTGATTCTTCATCAGCATATTGTCCTTTTAATCTAACTCTTTGTGCAGTATCTTTTGCACCAACAATCTCTGCACCTTTAGCAACTAAGTTATGAATCATACCTTGCTTGTGTTTATTATAAGGTTCACAATCCATAACATTTCGTACTCCATCCCCATCTGAATCTTTATTACCATGAAGCATTCCTTGTTTACCTATAATCTTATTTACTCTAGCTACTCTTTGGTTTTGTATTGGTTGCATTTATCTTCTCCTCCTGAACTACACTTGTTAGTTTGTTTATAGTATCCATTCGTGCTTGTCCTTCCATTACTCTATGAACAAGCTCTACGTTTTCATTCTGTATCATATTTACTAATGTTGTTATTTCTGCTTCTGTTAATTGTAATGTATATGTTTTTTCTTTTTGTTCCATTTGATTTCACCTATTATATTTGTTCCTTGCATTAAATACCTCTAATTTCTAAACCAGTAAGTTTGCTTTTCTTTTTTCTTTTAATTTTATAAATACCACCAACTATACTTGATTGATATTTACTTGGTCTTTTTAGTAATGGTAATATTCCTTTGGGTGTTTTAAATCCCCCACCCAATATTGGCGGAATTTTTCCAGGAATAAAAGGAATAAATGGAACATCCACTATTGGTGTAGATGGTAAACCAAAACTAGGGGTTATTGGTTCTATTATATTTATAGGTTCTCTTACTAAATCAGGTATTAATTCCTGTACTTGATCTTGTGGTTGTATTACATCCTGGATTGGTGTTATACTTTGTTCATAAACTTTTGAGGGTGTTTGCTTTGATATTAAAGAAGGTAATTGTATTCTTCTTTGTGGTTGTATTTTATATATATCATAACCTGCTTTTGTTCCTAATGCAACACCAGTTGCAGCACCAACAGATGCTAAAGGTATTGCTGCTAAAGAACCTGCATAAGATACACCTTTTAAAAATGATATTATATTCTTTTGACTTGTACCTAATCCACCAATCTGCTTTCCATTTGTTATTGGTTGTGGTCTTTGTTTTAATAATGAAATAGATGCTTGACCTTTCTTATTACTTAACATTTTTATACCCTTAGTTTTAGTTGGTTTATAATCACCAAAGATTTTTTTATACTGTCCTGTTGTTAAACTCTTTTCTGAACCAATATATATTTCTCCACCTTTAACTGTTTTGGTTGCTGTTTGTTGAACTCCAAATGTTAATGGTTTTGTTCCTTTAGTTTTAGAAATATAAGAAACTATATTTGTTTTTTGAGGATATGTTATTGTCCCTTCTTTAGTTACAACTGTAAACTTTTTACCTGTTATTCCTTTAAATGGTGTTAATGAAACTTTACCATTTGTCTTAGAAAAACTTACACCAGCAAATCCTTTATCTGTTGGTTTTGAAATAGATATTGATTTGGTTGGAACATTATACTTTTTACCACCAATATAATATTCTGTTTGAGTAGCAGTAACAGAACTCTTAGGCATAACATATTGTTTACCTTTAGTTATTGCATCTATTTTATATGTTTTATCTCCAATCTTTGCTGTAACTTTCTGTTGTGTTTTAACATTATATAAATCTAAACCATCTCCTTTATGTGCAATTTCTTTACTACCTAAAAGTTTACCTTCACCTTGAATTGTTATTGGTTTTTTCGCAACATCTATTCTGGCTTTGATTCCTCTTGATACTCTTGCACCAGTTCCGGCACCTGCATAAACTGCTCCAAGTTCTACTGTTGTTTCTCCCAATATTTTACCTCTTGCTGTTGAATCTTCTGCGGTATATAATTGATAACCTTTTGTTCCAGCATAAGCAGTACCACCAATTACACCAATTGTTTTAAATGCAATAGAACCTCCTTTGGTTGCTACAGCAAATGGTGCTACTCCACCTATTGCTGCACCAATAGCAAAATCTCTTGTAACATCTAATGGTTTTTCTCTAATCTTTGTATAGAAACCTTCTCTTGCTCCACCAGCTAAACCAGTTCTTAATTCTGTTTGTACTTGTTCAACTGTTTCGCCTTTGTATTTTTTACTTGAAAATAAATCTATATCGCCACCTAATACTTTTGGTAATTTAATTATAACAGGATGTTTTTGTTCAAAGGTTCTAATTTTTCCTATAACACCTGAGGGTTTTATTTCATACTTTGCTTGTTCTCTTGTAACATCTTCATAAGGTTTTAATACTTTATGTGTTGTTAATGATGCTACTTTTAAGTTTGCTTTTTGCCATTTTGTTAATGGTTTTTCTACTGGTTGAATTATAGAACTTGTTACATTAATTGATGTACTACCTTCACCATAAGGTTTAATATCTTCTCCACTATAAAAAGTTCTTCCTTGGTCTAAAGCTATTGAAGATTGTAAAGAAGGTTTACTTGTTGTGTCTCCCATTGCTCCTGCTAATCCAATCCCTTTACTAGCATCACCATAATCAAATCCACCTGCACCCGGTTTAAAAGAACTTAATCCTGTTTCAAAAGTATTAATTGCACCAGCACCAGAAGAAAGTCTTATTCCTTTTGTTTGGGTGGTAGTTTGTTGTCCTGGTGATGATGCATTTAAATTAGAAGATTGTTTGTAAACTACTTTACCGAACTCTCTTTTCTGTGCAGATTCAGTTAAAGCCTTTGCTTTTTTTAATTGTTGAGAAGATAATCCTGATGTATTATTAACACTTGAACCACTTGCTGTACTAATAGATTTAGCTTGACTTAATGATATTCCTTTTGCACCTGCAATCTTTGCAGTAGAATAAGATTTAGTCTGAGGATTATAGTAATATTTTTTAGAACTTGTTGGTTGAGTTATTTTAGAACTACTACTTGAACTACTACTTCCAGAACTTCCACCACCAGATGAACCTCCTCCACTAGCTGAACCTGAACCACTTATTGAACCTGATTGAGTTGAACTTCCACCAGAATATCCTGATGAACCTGGTGTACTTCCACCGCCACTTACATAACTTCCTATTGTTCCCATTAGTTAACACCCCTTGCATTTAAGTTAACAATATAGATTAACATAACTTTAGATTTGATTTTTTAACTTAATAAATATACATATTATATAATATTTATATTGGAATAGTTATATTGTAATAAATATAATTTTATTAACTCTCATAATAAAAATTAGTATATAATTCTGCAAGGTAAAGAGGTAACTTAATATGGCTGATTTCAAAGAGACAGAGTTCAACAGTTCAGTAGCAACATTAAAAAGAATAGATGTTCTAATGATGGAATTACATAAAGCAGGATTTGCAAACAATCATCCTGCAAGATTAGGATTAGTAAGAAGATTAAATGTAGAAGGTAATGAAAAACTAACAGGTGAAGAAAAGAAAAGGTGTATTAAATATGAATCTGAATTACTATGTATTGAAAATGGTATGTGTGAAAATAAATTAGGTGTTAATACTTATTGTACCAATCCTGCAGAGTATAGAAACAAAAAGAATATAGAGAAGTGGAACAGGATGTTACCTATAATAAATTCTTATGAACTATATGTTATTAGTTGTTTAGATAAGCACGGAATGTTGATGAAGAACAAACAAGAATCAGATGAAACCCCTGATAGTTGGGAGGATTAAGAATGGTAAAAAAGATACAGAAGATTAAAAGTACAGAAGATTATGCAGGTTGGAAAAGAGAAACCCAAGAAGAATACCTGCATAAATATCCTGGTAAAAAGAAATATGTTCTAGAATTTATAGATTATATTTCTTTAAGATACGATAAGTTACAAAGAACATATCTTCCTCGTAAAATGTTATGGTATCTTTATGGAAAGAAGCGATGGGTTGAAGCAAACAACCAGCACTTCTGGATTGCAATCATTGGAAGGAAAGGTGGGGAAGGTAAAAGTATGTTAGCAGATCACATATTCTATTTCTTAGACCAAACGTATGATAAAAATAGAGTACACGATAACTACCAGGATTTTCTTAAAAGTATTTACCAAACTAAGAAGAAAGAGAAGATTAAATATCCTGCAGTTGTATTAGATGAACCAGAAAACAAGACACACGTACTAAGTAATAAAGGAAGAGCAATAAGAGATGCATTAGAACGAATAAGAATACTTCACTTGTATGTTGGTGCGTGTGCAAACAGTTTAAGTTCAGTTCCTGCCTTTATTTATGAAAGAATATCAACTTTAATATGGATTAACAACAAACATAGGTTCTGGTTGTGGGATTCAGAGAAAGATAAACCAAAGATGACTATTGTTGATGACTTGAAGGGCAAAGAGGGTTGGGCTATGTATAAACATGGTGTATTTAAGAATCCTAAGTTCGTAAGTAGGGCACACTTTAAGAATCTAGGCTTTAGTAAAGACAATCCATTTGATTTAGTTAATTATGAAGTGAAGAAAGAGGATAACGTGCTTGAGGATATACAAGGTATCATAACAGCTACTAAAAGTGTTAAGATTGATCCAAGTGAAAGGAAAAAGAAGATAACTAAAGAGATTTGTGAAATGAAGGCAAAGAATCCAAGCATAACAGACCAAGGAATTGCTCTAAGGCTTGGTTTAACACGTCAATACGTTGGTACCCTAAGGAATGAAGGTATGAAAGCAAACCCAGAACAGCATTAATAATACTATGTTGGCTAGAAATTAAAGGAAAAATAAGATAAACTAGTAATATAAATCAAAAATAAGTTAGAATTAAAGGAAGAATAGTACTATTATTACTACATTATTACTTCTTTCTTCTAAACACACTAAAGATTTTCTTTAACCTAGCACCAAAACCATTACCTATTGAATCTCTTTTCATAGATATATTAACAGGCATCATCTTGGCATCATCATCCATTGATCTTACTTCATGGTTTAGGTTACTTAGAAATCTTGCTAATCTATTAGTACATTCATTACCATACTTATCTAATATTGGTTGTTTCATTTATGCCTCCTTTATTTTTATGTTTAAATAGTTCCACTATTATATAAACAATAGCAACAAATATAAATGCTATTAATATATCATAGAAAGTTAATCTACTAAATACAATAAACCATTCCCTTAATGTAATCATAATCCATTCTATAAATCTAAACATTTTATTTTACCTCTAATCCTTTATACATATCGTCTCTATATTGTTGCATAGCAGTATCATAATTATATATATATTTATACCTTTCAGAATTTTCTATGATGTGACCTGTTTGTGGTTCTAAATAAACTGTAACCTTAATGAAGGCATGAGCATAATCATGGCTGTCTGTCATGTTCCAACCAATAACTGGTTCTGATATAATACCTTCTCTTTCATATAATTGGTATAAGTCTATTGTGTATTTCCTACAATCATATTTATTTGGTGTATAATTATGTTGCAGAGAAAAGTTGTTAGCTATATTTAGAAACCTTGGTGTGTATGATTGTATTTGCTTTTCTACTATAATAGTAGAAGGTTCATCAGTATTATTTAGTGCATATAAAGAACAGCATCCTAATATTATAAGTGCAACAAATAAACCAACCATTATACCTAATGTAAAATAATCTTTATTTTTCATTTTGTTTTACAATTTCTTTAATATTATTAACATCTTCTTCAATTTGTGTTTTATATTTTGTGTATAATTCTTTTGAAAGTAAACCATTCCTTTTGAACTGTTCCATTAATTTTAGAACTTTCTTTTGTTCTTTCATTGCTCTGCCTCTTGATTTACTTACCTTTAGTTTTTCACTTAGCATAAAGATCACCAGTAATATTCATACTCATTAGATTCAATCCAATTGGTAATTCTGTACCGACACCTTCAATACAATAATGTGTATTAAAGAATTCTTGATACTGTGTATTAATATCATTAGTAGTATATTGTATTCCTGCATAGAATCCTATTAAGCCACATAAACACGCAGTAATCATAAATACAACTATTGTTGCTTTTCCATAATCTATTTTTGTTTCTTCCATATTTTTACCTCGTGATCTCTTTTAAATAATAACCAAGCGAAAGCACCATTAATAAAAGGCATCATATTAATTAACATTAATTCATATAATTGATTTCTTTTAAGTTGTGCCATAGCTTGTTCACCTATTGCTTGTATCTGTGCTAGGGTTGGTGGGTTCATAGCAATCTGTATATTTTGATACACTACTAAACATCTTGTTGTAATAATACAAACTAACATTAATAAGAAATAAAATCTCATATCAATATTTTCTGTTTTAGAATACCTATAATAGATTAACCAAATAACTAAGAAATTTAAAAGAACAATTGGAAGTAACCCACCATACTTGTATAGTGGATTAGCTTCCAAATGTTCTAATAGATTCCAACTTAATAAAGTTGAAACCACGTCTGCAAGGACAAGGACTAGGTAAATAATACAGGCATATAAGATACCTCTTTCACCTTCTTGTAATTTTTTTAAAACACGTTTCACAGTAATGTCCTATTACATTGTTTTTTTGATAACCTGTGCTTCTATTTTGAAACACAATAGTGTACCTATTATCATGAGCATCAAATATTGCATTACAATGCTCACAACTTGGTTTGAACCATTCAGACCTAGGCATTTAAACCTCTGCTACAACCTCTTGTTCAGGTTCTACTTTAACTTCTTCTTTCTTTTCTTCCTTTACTTCTTCTACAACTTTAATTGGTCGTTTCTTTTGTTTCCTTCTCTTTGGTAATGGTATATGTATCTCTTTAATTACCCTATCGCTACCTTGTGGTTCTACTGTTTGTGGTGCAGGTACTTCACCAACTTCTTGTACTATATCTTTTTTACCTTTGCCTTCTAATTCAAACTTTAACATATTTTTAATCTTAACAATATCCAATGTTCTCATAAAAGATAATATCACCTGTACTATTGCTATTAAAACTACTCCTGCAAAACTCATTCCTATTAATCCTTCGTATGCCATTTTATTTCTCCTCCTTTATTTTATATATCTTGGTCTTTAAACCATTTAAATATCATAGCAGGAACACCAAGTGTTAATGCTGCTATTACTATGATTAAAAATATTTTTGCACCCATTGAATTAAACATTTATATCCCTAGGTGTGATCTTAATCTTTCTTGATTGCAGTTAGCACAGAACCAAACCTTACCACTTGGTAAAAATACTGTTGGTCTTTTTGCACCGTATTTTGAACATACTTGTATTTCTTCTCCCATATTATTCACCTTCTTCTGTATATCTATCTTCACTTTCCTCATACTCACTTGCATCACCCTTCATTTAATCACATTTCTTTAGTTCATATTCCTTTGAGATTGCGAACTTAATTTAGTATTTCCCTTTATGCTTTGTAGTAGGAATGTTCGCAATACCTCTTAATTTTGTTTAAGTTCACCTTTGTTTCCATTTAGGAAATTATGTAAGTCTTGATGGCAATTTCTACAAAGGATGATAAAATCATAGCTATCATAACTAGGATGGTGCCTTTGTAAAGCATTAGTAGAGTTACAATTAATACAAGATTTCCCTTTTAAACTTCCAGATATTTGCCTACTCATTTGTCTTAATCTGAATTTTCTTCTATATTCTTCATCTGTTTTAAATTTTTCTTTCTTATATTGTACTTGCTGAGCAATTATTCTTTCTTTGTTCTTTTGATAGAATGATTTTGTGTAACCTGGATGATTTGTTCTAAACTTCCTAGATGTTCTTTTATTATTTATAGGGTGTTCTCGACTCCATTTATCTTTAACCTTTTTAATTTGGCCTCTGTTTGCTTCAATATAAGCTTTAATTTTATCTTGATTCTCTGCTCTATACTTTTTACCAACTGCTTTTATTTTATCTGGATGATTTTCACGATACTTTTTAGCATAAAGTCTTGTTTTAACTTGATTATTTGCTCTCCATTTACGTTCATACTCTATCTTTTTTATCTTTCTTTCTTCTTCAGTTTGAACCATCTTTCCCCTTTGAGTGTATACATGCAGAATAAAGAAGCATGTTTACCATCTTCCCCTTATCTTAGTCCATTTTATATGTTCATTAGTATCACTTATTGGCAACCAAGCCATAAACTTAATATTAATCTTCTTTTTTAAGCATTCATCTAATATTTCTTCTGGTTCTGCATAACCTACATAACCAACATAATAAACTACTCTTTCCATAGATAAATCATCATCTGGACAATCCTTTACATGGTAATCTGTTAATTGTTCATGTTTGAAGCTTCCTCTTGTTAGATGGTCTTCAAACCTAAATCTATCTTCTCTGTCTTTAAACTCTATATCTATTATCATATACGAACCCATTTTATTTTCCCTCCTTTGACAAAGCACATTCCTCACTAACAGCAATCTTTTCTTTTAATTCTTCAATTAATCTTAATAGTTCTTTTACATCAATTTCTATGGGTGCATTTTCAACATTCTTTATTGTAGTTATAATAATATTC
>Ga0075116_10000175_pt1 | contig 30473 bp, 32 predicted proteins | sample AntAceMetag02UKC_FD_69786 | JGI IMG/M metagenome (GOLD analysis project Ga0075116, IMG submission 69786) | Saline lake microbial communities from Ace Lake, Antarctica- Antarctic Ace Lake Metagenome 02UKC | ecosystem: Environmental > Aquatic > Non-marine Saline and Alkaline > Saline | place...
ATAGGGAGCTCAAATGACCTGGAGGTGCTGTTAAATGGGATTGAGCTGGTTGACAGAAAAATAGTTGACGACAGCAAGACTTCCGGAATCAATGTCCTGTATCGGGGCAAGATTATTACATCTATCCCGATCGATGTAATAATCTTGCCCCAGGACTGGTTGAGATTTGCAAAAGGTTCCAAGACGGAGAAATCAAGAATCGAATTTCTTGAGCGTGCTGTTCGCATGAAAAAGGATGACATAAACGCGCGCAAGATGCTGGCGAAACTGTATGTAAAGTCTGGAATGACCAATAAGGGAATTCTGGAATATAAAAAGATATTAAAACAAAAGCCCGATGATCTGGCCTCTCTTATCGAGCTCTCGAAGACATACATACGCGGGAAACAGTACAAAAAAGCCATAGTCATTCACCGGAAAATCATCAAAATCGACCCCAAAGACGATATTGCCTATGCGAATATCGCTTATTCCTACGCGAGACTTGGAAACTGGGAGAGAGCGATTGCCAACTGTAAGGCTTCACTCAAACTCAATCCCGACAGCACCACAGTTCGCTATAATCTGGCTGAAGCTTATGAAAAAACGGGCAGGGACAAGGACGCTATTGTACAATATGAGCAAGTTTTGAAAAAGATGCCGGGTGATGTGAATGTTATGATCGTTCTCTCGGATGCCTGTCTCAGGGCGGGCAGGTATAATGATGCAATAAATCTTTATAAAAAGGTTATAAAAAAACAACCGAAAAATGCCTCCGCATACGCCAATATAGGACTCGCATACGGAAACAAAGGGATTCCGGAAAAAGAGATAGCGAATTACAGGAAGGCGATTTCTCTCAGGCCTAAAGATCCGGCAATACATTTCAACCTTGGCATGGCGTACGAGAAAAGGAAGCTTCGGGATAAGGCAGCTCAAGAATATCGAAAAGTGCTGAAGCTCAAGCCAGGTGACGTGGATGCCCGGCTGCGGCTCGCCAGTTATTATCTGATGCGAAAAGACTATGGCAGAGCGGTAGCCCTGTATGAGAAAGTTGCAAAGACCCAGTCTAAAGATGCATCGATATACGAAAAGACCGGTTTTGCGTATGGAGAATTAAAGAAATATAAAAAATCTGCCGCTAATTATGAAAAAGCCATAAGATATGGCGCAAAGGGCGAATATATCCACTATAATCTTGCCTTCGCATATGACAAGATCGGAAAGAGGAAAAAGGCAATCTCCGAATATGAAAAGTTTGCTTTGCGCAAGCCCACTATGGAGGTATTGACCATACTGGCGAATTATTACATGGAAAAAAATCAATATGACAGGGCCATAAGCACCTATAAAAAAATGATCAAGATTAATCCCCGGGCGGCAGGATTATATTCGGGTATAGGATATGCCTACAGCCTGAAGGGAGATGCAGACAAGGCGATTGTCAACTACAAAGCCTCTATCAGTTACGACAGTGAAGACGATATGGTATACTGTCGGCTGGGCGAAGTCTATGAGAAGAAGGGTATGTACAAAGAGGCGCTCAGGGAATATACAAATGCATATCAGATTAATCCAGACTCTAACGAAGCGGCGCGCAAGATACCACGTATGAAGATTAGAATGTTGCAGAAAAAGCATAGGTAGGGTTTACTATATGGGGACACGATCCCGATCCCGACATGTCGGGACTAAATCAGGTCATGTCCCCGAGAAATCGAGATAGAGGAAGGAATGAAAATGAAGCAGATTGTTCTGGGAGACATGATTATTGGTGGGGATGCTCCCTTTGTGCTGATTTCAGGTCCATGCGTTATCGAAGACGGCGTAAAGACGGAGAAAATAGCTCTGTACCTGAAGGATCTGGCGGAGGAGCTTGATATCCCTCTTATCTTCAAGGCATCCTATGACAAGGCGAACCGAAGTTCCATGGGCTCTTTCAGGGGCCCCGGCCTGGAAGAAGGCCTTGATATACTCAGGGGAATCAGGGAAGGGCTTTCGATTCCCGTCCTTTCTGATGTCCATCGATTTGAGGAAATTGAAGAAGCGTCGAAGGTGTTGGACGTGATGCAGATACCGGCATTTTTGTGCCGGCAGACGGATTTCATAGTGGAAGTTGCCAGGGCTGCCAGGATAATCAATGTCAAGAAGGGCCAGTTTATCGCTCCGTGGGACGTCTCGAATATATTAGATAAAATAACCTCCACGGGGAATAAAAATATAATGATTACAGAGAGGGGAGCGAGTTTTGGTTACAACAACCTTGTCGCCGATATGAGGTCGATTCCCATATTAAGGGGAATGGGATATCCTGTGGTTTTCGACGCCACACACAGCGTACAGCTTCCGGGTGGTGCCGGTAATTCGTCCGGGGGCGACAGAGAGATGGCGGTTTATCTGGCGCGTGCGGCAGTTGCCACAGGAATTGACGGATTATTCCTTGAGGTATATCCGGATCCAGAATGTGCCCTGTGTGATGGTCCCAATTCCCTCTATCTGGATTCACTTCCAGGTCTTCTCAAAATGCTTAAAAAGATAGATAGGATTGTTAAAGCCGGTAACAGCTGAAAGAAGGATAAATTATGGATAAAGCTTTGTCTGAAAAACTCAAGATGGTTGTTCTTTTGGTATTGGATGTTGATGGTGTGCTGACCGACGGGAAAATAATTATTGATGACCTTGGAAATGAATCCAAGCACTTCAACGTCAGGGACGGACATGGGCTTAAACTTCTGATGAGAAGCGGTGTTGATGTTGTTTTCCTGACGGGTAGAGAGTCGAAGGTGGTGAAACGACGTGCGGATGAGCTTGGGATTAAAGATGTTTATCAGGGCGTAAAAGACAAGGCAAAGGTGTTGAGCAAGATACTTGATACAAAGGGATTGTCAGGTGAATGCGTCGCGTATGTGGGAGATGATATAGTGGATATTCCCGTGTTCGAAATGGTGGGGTTCTCGGCTGCTGTTGCGGACGCGCTCGATTATGTCAAAGCAGAGTCCGATTACGTTACCGGAAAAGAAGGTGGGAACGGCGCAGTAAGGGAAATCTGCGAGATGATCCTCACCGCCCAGGGAAAATGGGGCGATGTAACATCGAGATATCAAATGAGCGTTAACGAATGAGGCTTTCCCTTTACATGCTGGCAGTTAGATGGTACATTTCTTGCTAAAATACTTGGGAGAGCTTTGAAGATACGGGTTTTAGATGTTTTTACCCGCATGTGAATACTCAAAAGTATAATATTTTTTCGCTTTCAGACGCATGCTATTCAGTCTTTAAGAATCTCCCCGGATTAAACTTTTGTTAAATAAGATATCAGCGAAGAAACTGCTCATTGGAGGATGTGTTCTCCTTGCTGGCACATTGTTACTGTATATATTCTGCATTGTCCACAAGGCGGAGGATGGTGTTCTGAAGGTTCTTTCAGAGAAGGTTGATCTTCAGATAAAAGATTTTCACTATACCGAGGTGGGAGATCCTGATCTGGTATGGGAGATCAATGCGGATACCGCCAGGTACATCAAAAAAGATAAGGTCACTCTTTTTGAAAAGATTAAAGTAAAATTAATTTTTTCCAATGGTGAAATATATACGATAACGGGAAAGAAGGGCTCTTTGCATACCGATACAAAGGATATGAATATATATGGGAATGTGGTTGCCGTTTCGAATAGTGGGGACCGTTTCGAGACGGACAGGCTAAATTATACCCATGGCGATGAACAGATTCATACAAAAGACGCCGTGAAGATGACACGCCCCGGAGCCTGTGTAAAAGGGATGGGCATGAACCTCTCACTGAGAGACAAAAAAATAACCCTGTTATCCGATATCAGAGCGGTAATAAAGAAAAAATAATCTTGATTGGGTGCTTGCAATATATGAGAAAAAAAATCTTGCTGATGCTGGTTTTTGTGATGATTTTCCCCCTTGCCGCAGTGAAGATCGTGCGCGGCGAGAAGGGTCCGATACAGATAACCTCCGATCGTCTGGATGCTTATGACGACAAAGGCATTGTTCTGTTTTCCGGAAATGTCGTAGCTGTTCAGGGAGATACTGTAATAAATGCAGATAAACTGTATCTCTACTATGACAAAAAAGAAGGTGCCGGGGATTCTCTTGCCGGCATAACGACGAACTCGGGAAAGATAAAGAAGATTGAGCTGAAGGACAATGTTACTATAAAAAAGGAAGGGAAAATCGTCACCGGAGACAGGGCTATTTTCTATAATGTGGAGCAAAAAATCATTATGACGGGCAATGCCGTGATGAGAGATGGTGACAACGTGATCAAAGGGGACAGAATCACAGTTTTCCTGGAGGAAAACAGGGGAATTGTAGATGGTCCCGGCGGGAAAAGAGTTACTGCTACTATCTATCCCGAGGACACCAGGAAATAAGCAGGACTAAGAGAGCTGAATCTTTGGAAAAGTTAATTGCGACAGAACTGGTAAAAGCCTACAATGGGCGACGTGTTGTCGATGAGATCAACCTGGATATTCACAGGGGAGAAGTGGTTGGCCTCCTGGGACCTAACGGTGCCGGCAAGACAACAACCTTCTATATAATAGTGGGACTGATACGTCCGGATGGTGGAAGTGTATTATTGAACGGCGAGGATATAAGCCAGTATCCGATGTATATGAGGGCGCGAAAGGGGATAAATTACCTCCCGCAGGAACCTTCTGTATTCAGGAAACTCACAGTGGAAGAGAACATAATGGCTATTCTGGAAACACTGGATATAAATAAAGAGGAACGAGAGGAAAGACTGAGCAATCTTCTCGAAGAACTGGATCTCTCGGGTCTTTCAAAAAACATGGCATATTCTCTTTCAGGCGGCGAACGCAGAAGGGTGGAGATTACAAGGGCGCTGGTCACATCACCGCAGTACATGTTACTCGACGAGCCCTTTGCGGGCATTGATCCCATAGCGGTTGCGGGTATTCAGGATATCATACGCAAATTACAGTCAAAGGGAATCGGAGTCCTGATTTCCGATCATAATGTGAGGGAAACACTTAAGGTCTGTGACAGGGCGTATATCATAAATGAGGGCACTGTTCTTGTTGAAGGTAAACCTGATTATATAGCCGGCAGTGAAATTGCACGCAAATTTTACCTCGGGAACGATTTCGATTTGTAGAGAAAACAATGGCTTTCGAACTCAAACAGAACCTTAAACTGACGCAGCAACTGATTATGACACCGCAGTTGCAACAGTCGATTAAACTTCTTCAGCTTTCGAGATTAGAACTGGTGGATACTATAAACCAGGAGCTTGAAGAAAATCCTCTCCTTGAAGAGCAATCTTCCGACAACGATCCAGAGACAGAAATTATCCCGGAGCTTGACAATGTGAAGGTTGAAACGAAGACAAAGGAGATTACCGGAGAGGGAGATGGGAAAGAGGATTTTGACTGGGATGCCTTTCTCGAAGATTTTGGCCCTATGGGTGTTCCCTACAATCACGAGGATACAGACGCACCGCCCTTAGAAAATATACTTACCAAAACAACTTCTCTCTCAGATCACCTGCTGTGGCAGCTTGGCCTGTCGCGTTTTACCGGTGAGGAAAAGCGTGTGGCTAAACAGATCATAGGCAATTTAAACAATGACGGATATCTCATGGCGACGCCTGAAGAGATTGCCTCTATAGAAAATGTTAATCCAGTCATGGTTGAAGATGTCATTAGAAACGTGCAGGAATTTGATCCCCATGGTGTCTCCGCGAGGGATTTGAAGGAGTGCCTGCTCATACAGATCAGATTTCTGGATGTTGATTTATCTCTTCCTGGAAAAATAGTTGAGAATCATCTTAAGGATCTTGAGACGAGAAACTACAACAATATAGCAAGGAAACTGAAAGTTTCCATCGACGACGTCAAACAGGCAGCGTCGGTGATACTCAAACTGAATCCTAAACCAGGACTCCTTTACAATGAAGAAAGGGCACAATATATAACTCCGGATGTATTCGTTTTCAAGGTGGGAGACACATACAGGATTATCCTGAATGATGATGGTTTGCCGAAACTGAAAATAAGCAATTTCTACAAGAAAATTATGGGTGGCATAAAAAACAACGGTGGGGAAAAATGCAAGGTGTATATAAAAGACAAATTGCAGTCCGCAACCTGGCTGATAAAGAGCATTCAGCAAAGGCAAAAAACGATTTACAGGGTATCGGAAAGTATTGTGGAACATCAGATGGAATTCTTTGACAAAGGTATCAACTATTTAAAACCCATGGTTCTGAGAGATATCGCTGATGATGTAGAAATGCATGAGTCAACGATAAGCAGGGTTACCGCGAATAAATACATGCATACACCGAGGGGTATATTTGAGCTCAAATATTTTTTTAACAGTGGTATAAACAGGATAGGCGAACTACAGATAGCATCTCAAAGCGTTAAGGAAAAAATTAAAGAGATAATCAGCGGAGAGGACGATAGAAAACCCTATAATGACAGTCAGATAGTTAGTATGCTTGCGGGACTCGGCATATCGATAGCAAGAAGGACTGTGGCAAAATACAGGGAAATGCTGGGGATCTTACCCTCGTCCAAGAGGAAGAAGTATTTCTGATTGTGATGAAATGCCGATTGACTTTTACAGTCGGCTCAAATATAAGGCGAAACTTCATTGTGCTGGTGAAAACTGATTAAGAGGAGGAACACAAATGCAAACTTCTTTTACCTTTCGGAATATGGAAGCAGCAGAGTGGTTGAAAGACTATGCTGACAAAAAGCTTTCCAAAATTGAGAGATACATGGACAAGCCTGTAAGCGCTACTGTAACACTGTCTATAGAAAAATTCAGAAATGTTGCCGAAGTGAATCTGTCGGCCAAAGGTATAAATCTGCAGGGCAGGGAAGAGGCAAAGGAAATGACTCTTGCCATTGATAATGTCATGGATAAGGTAGAACGACAGATAAAGAAATCTAAGCAAAAGATGAGAAATCACAAGGATGTCACATCCAGGAGTGAAGGCATAGATACAGGCGTTGAAGAATATGATGAATATGATGAAAACTCCAAAGTGGTGGAAACGAAAAAGGTCGTACTTGAACCAATGTCTCTGGAAGATGCTACCCTGGAAATGGACGAATCGAAAAAAATGTTTGTCATTTACAGGGATTCTTCCTCAGAGAAGGTGAGCATTATCTATCGTCGTGGTGACGGAAAATATGTCCTGATTGAGACAAACAGCTGAAATACAGGGTAAACCATAATGAATATTCAGGACATGCTTAAAAAAGAATTTATCATCGAAGATCTAAAATCCAGGACGAAGAAAGAGACCCTCGTCGAACTGGTGGATGTTGTTTTTCGCGACGATATGGATATTGATCGGAGTGCTGTGATTGAGGCGCTGCAGGAAAGGGAAAAACTTGGAAGCACGGGAATAGGTGATGGTATTGCTATACCCCATGGAAAACTTGCAGGTCTTGAAAAACTTATCATCTCATTCGGAAGAAGTGTAACGGGGGTTGATTTTGATTCCCTGGACGGTAAGCCCGTACATATCTTCTTTTTGCTTCTGGCACCGGAGAATTCGGCGGGACAGCATCTGAAGGCGCTGGCAAAAATATCACGGATGCTGAAAGATGTCTCCTTCAGGGCGGCTCTTATCAAGGCCGGATCATCCAAAGAAATATATGATCTTATCGTGGAGAAAGACAGGGCATATGTTTAGGGGGCTGTCTTCTCAAACACCAAATTTATTTTAATAGAAACCAAGGGATACTGTTATGCCTGACCGGGGTGATACAGGAAAAACCGCAACAGATCGAAAGGCGGAGGTGCGATGAAAAACCTTCGTATCGTTATTATAACCGGTCTGTCTGGTTCCGGGAAGAGTACGGCCCTGAAGGCCTTGGAAGATATAGGGTTTTTCTGTGTCGATAATCTCCCGGTTATGCTTCTTCCCAAGTTTCTTGATCTGCAGACCGGGGACTCATCCGAAATTTCCAAGATAGCCCTGGTCATGGACCTGCGTGAGAAGCATTTTCTTGAAAAGCATATAGAGGTTCTCTCTCGATTGAGGAAGAAAAAGTACGATATCGAAATACTCTTTCTCGATACGAGCGATGAACTGCTCCTGCGCAGGTTCAGTGAGACGAGGAGGACGCATCCCCTGTCGAAGGATAGGACCATTCTTGAAAGCATCAAACTGGAGCGGGATAAACTGCACGAATTGAAGGAGATGGCCAATAACATTGTTGATACATCGGGTTACAGTATCCATCAGCTGAAGGAACATGTCCAGAGGTTCTATCTTGCACCCGGCAAGGCCAAAAAACTCCTTATAAATCTGATATCGTTCGGATACCGTTATGGTCTGCCTCCGGACGCGGATATCGTGATGGATGTTAGATTTCTTCCCAATCCCTATTTCGTTAGTGATCTCAAGGAACACAACGGCAATGAAAAAGCCGTAGAAGAATATGTTATGCGGTGGGATGATACAGGGCAGTTTCTTTCAAATCTGTTCGATATGATGACATTCCTGACGCCACTGTACGAAAAAGAGGGGAAATCATACCTGAATATAGGTATAGGATGTACAGGAGGAAAACACCGGTCTGTGGTCATACTCAACCAGTTGGCAAAATATTTTTCGGACAGGAACTACACGATAAATGTGAGCCATCGGGATATAAAGAGGGTGTAAAACTACTCGGGTTCACAGTTCACGGATTATAATTTCAGTTTCACATCTATTTCGCTTCTGAAGACACCAGCTTTCTCGTTATATTATCCTTTATCCAATGCGGATCCCACCATTCCACCGGGTTTACAAAATTTCCTCCTACTATCATGCTGAAGTGGAGGTGATCACCTCCTGCCATGCCAGTGTTACCCGTGCGACCAATCACTACTCCTTTTCCGACTGCTTGGCCCTTATCTACATTTACCGACGAGAGATGTCCGTAGAGGCTGAAGATCCCCATGCCGTGATCTATGATTATTGTATTGCCGTAGATTCCGAGATATTCTGTAAAGGCAACAACGCCCCCATTTGACGCCTCCACCGGCGCATTTCTCGTGGATGCGAGATCTACCCCCATATGCACGCTTTTACTTATTTCCCTGCCGTCATGATAATAGGTTCTTCTGTCGCCGAAGGTTGCCATGGTGGCCGCATTTTTCATCCGGAGAAAGGTTCCTTCCCAGAATTGTTCCGGCCGCGCGTCTTTGCATATCTTCTCAATGGTTTTTAAATTGTTAGCTCTCATTTCCCTGTTTATGCGAGAGAAGGCTTCGATCAGAGCTGTTCCTCTTAAGTCTTTGTATCTGTGTTGAAACTCTGGCATTTTCATTTCCAGGAAATGCTGACTGATATTCATCCTGTCCCTGCGGAAATTCTTGTTTCTTATATGAAAGGAGACTGGACAGAGTGAAATATTTCCGGCATTGTCTTCGGCCAGGATACTTATCTTCGAGGTTTTCTTTGCGGCATCCATGGGTATGGCAAAATACGATATATGACGCATTCCGCCCGCTGTGGTTTCCGGGTATGAGGGAAAGAAATCGTTGTCAACCTGTACGCCGCTTAGAGGTACGCTCTCAGAAAGATTGTAGACTATGACGCACGAGCCCCCCGGGTTTATATAGTTGGAAAAACTCACAGGGGATATGCGGGGTGGTATGGTGTCTATAACTACTTCAAATGTAACGGCCCTTGTATTCTTCCTTAGCGAATGGTCTGTAACTATTATCTCGATTGTGGCGGTTCCATCATGGAGTTTCAGGTCTTCCGGGAATACATCAATTGTCAGGGTTTCCTTGTTTGTTTTCCTTTGAGGCAGGTTTAAAGACCCTAATGTGTGTTTCTTTCCATCCTGTAAAATATCGACGGAAACATTTCGAAGGCCACTCTTTCTGTCAATGCAGGTAACATCGAAGGTTGTTTCCTGCCCTATCATCTTGATATCGCGGCTTAATATTATCTCCGGTTCTTCTCCTTCGCAATAGACCATAAAGGCCCAGATTCCCACACCTACCAGCGCGATCAACACAATAGAAAACAGATATCGCAGAAACTTTTTCATATAATCCTCTCTTTTATGATTTCATCAAATCTTCTTAATTTCATCCAACCCTTTCACAGTTGACCTTATATATAATAACTGTTATGTTTTTCAATCTATTTTGACATTACTTTGGTTTTTTGAGAGAGAGTTGACGACATCATTCTTACATATAACTCGTGAATAAAGGGGCAGCACCATGCTGAAAGACAAAAATGTTGTTCTCGGTATAACAGGCGGTATCGCCGCGTATAAGGCTGCTGAACTGACGAGGGAGCTTCTGAAGCGAGGAGCTACAGTGAAGGTCATCATGACAGAAAATGCGGCCAGATTCATAGGCCCGCTTACCCTGCAGACGCTCTCCGGTAATCCGGTTTACAGCGACATGTTCTCTCTTGCCGCTGACTCTGAGATACCTCATATATCTCTGGCACAGTCTGCCGATATAATTGTTGTGGCTCCGGCAACGGCCAATATAATCGGCAAAATCGCGTCTGGTATTGCCGACGATCTTCTCTCTACGACAATAATAGCCACAAAGGCCCCCGTGTTGATATGTCCGGCTATGAATTCAAATATGTATGACAATCCCATCCTGAGATCCAATATTGATAAACTTTCCTCGCTGGGCTATCTCTTTGTGAACGCCGGATATGGAGAACTTGCCTGCAAGTCACGAGGTCCCGGAAGATTGCCGGACCCCGGAGATATTGCTGAAGAGGTAGAGGTGGTTCTGACAGAGAACAATCTGGAAGGCCACAGGATACTGATAACAGCAGGCCCTACCATAGAATCGTTTGATCCGGTAAGGTATATATCAAATCACTCATCAGGGAAGATGGGATACGCCCTGGCCATAATGGCGAGGAGGAGGGGCGCGGATGTCACGCTGATCAGTGGGCCCACCGCGCTTTCCATGCCGGCTGGTGTCAAATTTATAGGAGTATTGAGTGCTGAGGAGATGAGAGAGGCTGTAATGGAGCATCTCGAAGATTCGACAGTTATTATCAAGGCTGCCGCGGTAGCCGATTACCGCCCACCCACTGCCTTGGATTCCAAGATAAAGAAAAAAGATGAGGAACTGGATGTTTGCCTTGAGAGAACGCCCGATATAATATCCGAAGTCAGCGACAGAAAAAAGAATCGCATACTTGTAGGATTTGCCATGGAGACGGAAAATCTTGTTGAAAATGCGAAAAGCAAGATGATTGCCAGGGATATGGATCTGATAGTGGCGAACGAACTTGGCCGTCCCGGTTCCGGATTTCAGCACGACACAAATATTGTAAAGATAATAGACAGAGCAGGCGGCATCGAAGAATTGCCCCTTATGGACAAAAAAGATGTGGCGGACAGGATTTTGGACAGGGTTTTGGAAATCTCCGGCAGAAGGGGTGAAAAATGAGAGATGAACTTCTGGAACTGGCAAGTGCCCTGAAAAATCAGATAATATCCGAGAAAGAATCAAGGAGTGGCCTTTACAGTAAGTTGTACATAAAAGGAAATTTGGGTGCATTAACATCCGAGCCTGTTGATACCGCGGTGAACAACAGTGTGGCTCATGTTCCATCTATCACGCTGGAGGATATAGAAAAAGAACTCGGGGACTGCAAAAGATGCAAATTGCACAGTGAAAGGCACCACATTGTCTTCGGAGAGGGCAGTTCCACCTCCGACCTTGTATTTGTCGGTGAGGCCCCGGGAAGAGACGAAGACATGCGGGGAAAACCCTTTGTGGGCCGGGCCGGGCAGCTGCTTACTGACATTATAAAGGCCATGGGGCTGGAGAGAAAAGATGTGTATATATGCAATATATTAAAATGCCGTCCCCCAAAAAATCGCAACCCGGAGCCTGATGAGATCGCCGCGTGTGAGCCTTTTCTGATTAAACAGCTTGATGTCATACAACCTCGCGTTATTTGTGCGATGGGTAAATTTGCGGCTCAGACCCTTCTCAAGACAGGCACAGCCATCTCCATGCTGCGTGGCAGATTTCATTCCTATCACGGGATAAAACTGATGCCTACATACCATCCTGCTTACCTTCTGAGGAATCCCGGAGCAAAGAAACAGGTCTGGCAGGATGTACAGGTAATTATGGAAGAGTTAAAACAGGCGTCGGAGATCAGCATTTGAAGTAAAACCATATATTATCCCCGCGAAAGTGGAGAAACAGGTATTATCTGGTGAACTCTATGAAAAACAGAATGCGAACATATGTTGGTTTATTGGCAATTGTTATGCTTCTTGTCCTCGGCGGGGTGGTGCAGTCTTTTGGCAAAGATGAAAAGGAAAATGTCTTTGACGTAATTACAATCGATTCGGCTATTACTCCGGCCGTCGCGAATTATATCATCAAAGCCATAGACCAATCGCAGACAAATAATTCTGCCGGCATTATTGTCCTTCTGGACACCCCGGGCGGGCTTGACCTGTCCATGAGAGATATAGTCAAGAAACTTTTGAACCCTCCGTTGCCTGTCATTGTTTTCGTTTATCCATCCGGAGCCAGGGCAGCGTCCGCTGGGGTTATGATAACCATGGCCGCTCCGGTTGCTGCCATGGCCCCGGGCACAAACATAGGCGCTGCCCACCCGGTGGCAATCGGGATTGGGGGCAAAATGAACGAGACAATGGCGAAAAAGGTGGAAAATGACGCAATTGCCTACGCCAGAGGAATAGCAAATACGAGGGTGCGCAACGCTGACTGGGCCGAGGAGGCCGTAAAAGAGAGCGTCTCCATCACGGCTGAGAAAGCACTCGAAATAAATGTTATTGATGTAATTGCTTCTGATGTAGAAGAACTGTTGAAAAAGATAGATGGGACGACCATTATACTCCAGTCAGGGGATGTGACCCTTGATACGGAAGGCGCTACCATAAATAAACGGGATATGGGATTGCGGAATAAGGTCCTTGTAACCTTGAGTAATCCTAACATAGCCTATCTTCTGATGATGATAGGGCTGGCCGGTCTCTATTTTGAATTTGCCAATCCCGGTGCGATTCTGCCCGGTGTTGTTGGAGGGATTTCACTCATATTAGCCTTCTTTGCCATGCAGACCCTTCCCGTGAATTATGCCGGCGTTGCACTGATAATCTTCGCCATAATCCTCTTTATCGCGGAGATAAAGATTGTAAGCCACGGCATGCTGAGTGTGGCGGGAGTTATTTCGCTTGTCCTGGGTTCTGTCATGTTGTTTGATTCCTCCGTCCCGGCCCTCAGGGTATCGTTTGGTGTAATGATCCCCACAATCGTTACAGTATCACTTTTCTTTATTGTGATTGTATCGCTTGCCGTGAAGGCGCAGATGAAAAAGCCTTTCACAGGCGTGGATGGTATGATCGGCCGGGAAGGTAAAACAATAACCCCCGTATATGCCGATGGGAGGGTTCTTGTAAAGGGGGAACGCTGGAATGCCTTCAGCACGGAATTAATAGAGGAAGGAGCGGATATAAGTGTGGTTAGCGTAGAAGGTTTGAGACTCAAAGTGGAAAAAATATAAGAAAGATATGGGAGGATATATCATGTACGCAATAATAACGATAGTTGTCTTGGTAGTGATGTTCCTGGCGGCCTCGCTAAGAATACTCAACGAGTATGAACGGGGTGTAATATTTCGTCTGGGAAGAGTCATAGCCACTAAAGGGCCCGGCCTTATCATCCTGATACCCATAATAGACAGGATGGTAAAGGTAGATATGAGAATCATAACGATGGATGTTCCTCCTCAGGATGTGATAACGAGGGACAATGTTTCCATCAAGGTAAATGCGGTGATTTACTTCAGGGTTCTGACGGCCAATGAAGCCGTTATTGAGGTTGAGAACTTTCTTTATGCTACCTCCCAGCTTGCGCAGACTACCCTGAGAAGTGTCTGCGGGCAGGTTGAGCTGGATGAACTCCTTGCCGAGCGGGAAAAGATCAACGCGCGACTCCAGGAGATACTCGATCGAAGCACAGACCCGTGGGGGATAAAGGTGTCGACCGTCGAGGTAAAACATATCGATCTTCCGCAGGAGATGCAGCGGGCGATGGCGAAACAGGCCGAGGCAGAGCGAGAAAGAAGGGCAAAGGTCATAAGCGCAGAGGGCGAATTCCAAGCCGCTACGAAGCTTACTCAAGCGGGTAAGATGATGGCAGAAGAGCCAATATCGCTGCAACTCCGCTATCTCCAGACACTTGTGCTCGTGGCCGCGGAAAACAATTCAACGACACTCTTCCCCATACCGATTGACCTGTTCGAACCATTTGTTGATCTTATGAAAAAGAAGAACAAACAGATTGATAAAACTCAGGGGGAAAGCTGAAAGGAGGCTGAAGTGAAAACCGATGGGAAAGCACGGGGGTTCATAGGGCCCGCAATCCTTATCACTCTTGGAATACTTATAATCTTGAATAACGGCGACATCTACGGATTTGATAAAAGCTGGCCGATACTCCTGATCGTTATATCCGTCTCCATGCTTGCCCAGCGCACCAGAGATGTAGGGGGATGGATCATCGGCGCTGCAGGTGTGGGTTTCTTTATAATAAAAAACTTCTATCCGGAAATTGAAGACTTGGGCAAATACGTATTTCCGGTCCTCCTGATAGTCCTGGGGGGGTATATAATATTCAAGAGATCTGTCAGATTGGGAGATCGAGATCATCATGATAATGAACGTCATTGAAAGCTAACAGTCAAGTGACACAGTTGGTGAAGGGAACTTCAATATCTGATAACAACATGCAATATAAAGTTGTCATTTTATCACTACTGTAAGGAACCAATCTGATGAAAAGAGTATGGTTGATAGGTTTGATTATTGGGGGCAAGTCTGGAAGAAAGAGCTTCTGCTGACCCTAATCCCCGGAGAGAAGGGGGTGGAAGACACGGCGGTATCCGGCGGTGGCGGGGAAGTCACTATACCACCCTTTCCCTCTGAACGGCACGATGACATACGAACCGCAAGGGCCATGTGTGGGATCGGGATTTCGGTATTGTCGGCCACAGGCGACCTGTGCGATAGGGAGGAGCCTTTCTCATGCCATCTGTTGAACACGCCATCCGATAGCGATGTCATGCTTTTGTAAGAGAGATCATGGTGCGGTGGAATTTACGCCGCACCATTTTTTTGATACCACATCGGAACTTTGTTCACGTCTACGGATATCAGGTGCACGGGTATGTTTTGGTGGATAGTGACTATCTGTCCCCTTCATTTTCATAATGTGTCTCTTTCTCCGTAGAGGGGGCATTTTTGTTGTTTCTAAAAAGAAGGGAGTGTAGTATGAAGCTGCATTGTGGTGGTTTCAATGCCATTGAGATGAGGTGGGCACAGGCATATGACAAACGAGGAAAAGAACGAAGATGTATCATTTGAGGAGCTCCTGAAGGAAAGCACGAACGAAACGGGGTGGCTGGAACCAGGAGAGCAGGTAGAGGTCCAGATCGTCGACATTAGCTCTGACTGGGTCTTTCTCGGGCTCGGTGGCAAGAGCGAGGGTCTCCTCGATAAAAAGGAACTTCTCGACGAAAACGGTGAATTTCCGTTTAAGATCGGCGACAAGATCGCGGCGTATTTTCTGTCGTCACGACACGGCGAATTTCTCTTTACCACCCGGATTACTAGCGGCGAGGCGGGAAGAAACTACCTTGGTCATGCCTGGGACGGCAAGATCCCCGTCGAAGGGCTCGTGGAAAAAGAGATAAAGGGCGGATTTCAGATCAAGATAGCCGGTGACACGAGGGCCTTCTGTCCCTATTCCCAGATGGGACGGCGGCGGGTGGAGGATTCATCTGAGTATATTGGGGAACGGCTGTCCTTTATGATTACGGAATACAGCGAAGGGGGGCGGAACGTTATCCTCTCCAACCGCGCGATCCTGGAGGCGGAAGAACGTGAGAAAAGAGAGGCGCTCAAAGAGGAGCTGAGGGAGGGGATGAAGATCACCGGGACGGTCGCATCGATTCAGGGGTTCGGTGCGTTTATCGATATTGGGGGGATCCAGGCGCTGCTCCCTATCTCGGAGATTGGGTGGGCGCGGGTCAATGATATCCACGACGTCCTGTCCATCGACCAGGAGCTGGAGGTGGTGATTCTGAATCTGGACTGGGAACGGGACCGGGTGGCTCTCAGCCTCAAGGCAACACTCCCCGATCCCTGGGACCAGGTTGAGGAAAAATATCCTGCGGGATCTTCCCATGTCGGAGTGGTGGCACGTCTTCAAAAATTCGGAGCCTTTGTCACCCTTGAAGGGGGAGTGGACGGACTGATCCATATCTCAAAGCTGGGTGGAGCAAAGCGGATCAATCACCCGGGTGAGGTGTTGGAGCAGGGACAGTCTCTGGAGGTGACCGTTGAAGCGGTTGACCGTGAGAAGAGAAGGCTCTCTCTAACACTGGAGCGGGATGAAAAAGGGAAAGATGAGGCGGGAATGGCCGACGATTATCGCTCATACCTTCAAAATGCCCCCACCTCGATGGGAACACTCGGTGATATCCTGAAAGACAAACTTGCCCTTTCGATAAAGAAAAAGAATGTAAAGAAAAAGAAGGCAAAAAAATAGTATAGGCTCTTTATCTGAAAAATCCTGCCATAAAGCTGTTTGGTCTTCAAAGATTGAAGGTTTGATGAACGTCAACTATTGTTTCTCTCTAACGACAATTATTTCCCCCTCAGCATTCTCTGTTCAGATGTATACCTGTGATCCGGGGTATATCTGCTCACGCCTTGTTCCGTCCATATGTCTCATCCTCTCTGTTCCCCAAAAGGTGGCAGTCATCTTTATTTTGTCTTAACCAGAAGAGCCGCCAGATAACTTTCGGGCATGCGTCCGCTACCGCGGAAATCCGCATCCTGCCCAAGCGGCCTGATCGACTTCACTTTCTCTCTGCCACCGGCAACCACCATGTCCTCCAGTGCCTGATGGGAAAGCCCACTGAAATTCGTCGCCGCCAGCAAAACACCGCCGGGTTCCAGGATCTTTATCGCCGCATCAATCAGCACGGCAAAATCTTTTTTAACGCTGAATATTTTTCCACCATATCGGGCAAAAGAGGGCGGATCAAGGACCACACAAGCAAAACAGTTGCCCTTCTTAAGGGCCAGCTTCATATACGTCAGGGCATCGGCCCGGACAAATTCAGTCTCAGAGCAATCCAGCTGATTAAGTTTATAGTTTTCGCGACCCCGCTCCAGACTCTTGCGACTGATGTCCACATTGACAACGCTTGATGCACCGGAAGCCCGGGCGTACACGCCAAAGGAACAGGTGTATGCAAAACAATTCAGCACCCTGTCCCCTGTTGTCAATTCGGCAACAATCTTCCTGTTGCGGCGCATATCCAAAAACAAACCGTTATTTAAACCATCGTTGAGATCGACTCCGAAATGAAGAGCGTTCTCCTGAACCACCGTCCGGGCTGGCGCCTGATCAATCCAGACGCTTGCGTTAATTTGCTCTGGCTTGAGAGCCTTTGGATAAAGCCTTTCTTTGATAATAAGGTAACAGGCGCCAAGATGGTTTTTAACAAATTCCGCGAGAGCTTCCTTGTGGGCGATCCATCGCTTATTAAACAGGTGGATCACACAGTGGCTATCATACTGCTCAAGCACTAACCCGGGCAACCCGTCGCCGAGCCCGTTGACGAGCCGCAGGGCATTCGTTATTTTTTTCAGAGCCTTTCGCCTGTCAATGGCCGCTTCAATAAGATCGATCGTTTTTTTATCCAAATGTATTTTTGTGCTGAGATTTGTTGTTCCTGTCCTGCTGTACCCGTTTGCAACAGTGATCGGACTCACTAAAATTTTGTCGGCCAATTTGCAAGTAGATGTTTTCCGATACCCTTATCTTTTGAATCGCGAATAATACTCAATACATTGACCAGATAATCACGGGTATCGAGGGGATGTATAACATCCTGTACACCATAGACTTTCGCTGCGGCGTAAGCGGTAGTATCAGCTCTCAATTGGTCAATCAATACCGTGAAGTTTTTAAATCTTTTATCTCACTCTGTCAAACAAAACCTGGAGGAAATCGAAATCAGGAGCAGTGCCCTTTTTTAGAACCATTGAGGACAAGCGGGATGAGAATGTAAGATACGTGAAAAGCCGCGCCTTGAGGGATAACTTACAGGATGATTGAGCAGAAGTCAGCAGGGGCCATAGTAGCCAGATATCTCCTTTAATCGGGAGGACATGGTGAAGGGCTGAACATTTAAACGGGGAAGAAGCCACAATGAGTTCTCATAATCGGTAAGGGGATCGTCAACAAAAGTTTCTGGCTTTTTCAGTTCAGTTACGTTATCTCTCTTCATGGTATATGTATCCTTTCTTCTTATTTTGAAGTATCAGGCAATTGAGCTAACAATCGCCCAGAGGATACACCACCTGATATCTCAAACACAACTTTTGATTACAGCTCACGGGTGGTAATACACTTATATGTTGCGCCAGGAGAGACAGGGAGTCAAAAGCTCGCTTGATTCACTGGAACAGATTGCCGGGTGGGAAAATAAATTTCTCGGTCGTGAAGGCTCCTTCAAAATGACAGAGTATTGATGGAATGACACCATGATAAAGGACAGGACATGAATGAAGTATTTTGCGCGATCAATGAGATGAAAAGGAGAAATTACAGATGCAGGTAGTGAGTATTGAGAAGCTTGGAGAAAAGATATATGGATGTATAGATGACGGGATCAACTATTGTACGTTTTCGATTGAGCCTGATGGATCCATCGATTATGAGAAGAGTTATTATAAGAGCAATTACAGCGACTATGACCACTTTGTGCTTTCCTACGCGGAGACAGATCCCTGCACATGTTTCCTTGAAAATCCGGTGGAGATAAGCGCTAGTGATATGGAAAGCATGACCTATGAATATGTGCTGAGCGTGTGGAAAAGCATATGGGAAGGGGTGGTCTAAATACGTTTCCTTTCATTCCCGATTATACGGAAGTAATCTGAAAGTATCTCTCTGTGATCAAACATAATGATATCTGGCAGGTTGTCTTTAGTAAAAATTCCTATCTCTGTAGCATCATCCGCGGCCCTGGGGTCGCCTCTTCCGGTGGCCGTAAAAACCGTGGATATGGTGTGCTGGCGCGGGTCCCTGTCGGGTTTTGAGTATGTTCGCATCTGATCTTTAAGTATCACGTCAAGGGAGGTTTCCTCCTTTGCTTCCCTGACGGCGGCATCCTCCAGCGATTCTCCATAATCGACAAAACCTCCCGGGATAGCCCAGCCGATGGGTGCATTTTTCCTCATTATCAGTATAATGCCCCCTCCCTCGACCTCGATAATGATATCGACAGTGGGTGTTGGGTTATGGTAAAATTCCAGCTCCGTGCCACAGTTAGGGCATATTATTTTTGTCTTTGTGCTCATTGAGATACCGGTCCATCTGTAATTTTGAGAATATAAATTAAAGTATAACAGCATGTCAAGAACGGATTCTCTTGACATATATGGGTTATTTATTTAGTGTCCATGCAAAAATAGGCTGTTTCTGGAGGAAAGATGATTGGTGTACTGATTGTAACTCACGGCAATCTCGGATGTGAGCTGATAAAGGCTGCCGAGATGATAAAGGGTGATATAAAAGGGATTACCTCTGTCTCACTGGATGCGAAAAAGGGCGTGGAAGATATCAAGAAAGAGATTACTTCGGCTATAAAAAAGGCCGATTCGGGGAAGGGTGTGCTTATTATGACAGATCTGTTTGGAGGCACGCCTTCAAATATCTCCCTGTCGTTCCTGAAAAAGGAAAAGGTAGAGGTGGTTACCGGTGTGAATCTCCCCATGCTGCTCAAGATATCGGATATAAGGGGGGAAAAGAAGCTTGCTGAATTTGCCGATCTCATAAAAGTTTACGGCAGAAAAAACATCTACCTTGCCAGCGAGATACTAAACAGAAAAGCCAATGATTGATCTACGACGTTTTTCACCGGCTGATCCTTCTCTGATAAGAATTGACAACAGGCTTGTCCATGGTCAGATACTGGAGGCGTGGGTCCCCTTTATCAGTGCCTCGCACATCGTAGTGGTGAATGACGAAGTCGCGGATGACCTGTTCCGGGAATCGATCATAAGGATGGCGGTGCCTCGGGAAATAGAAATGCGTGTTTATAGCGTTGAAGCGTTCTCCAGAAATCTTGTCTATAAGAACTATATAGAGAAGAAAAGCATCGTTTTATTTAGCAGTATAGACGATCTGTTGCGGGCATACAGCCTGGGGTTCAGGTTTGACAACTTAAATATAGGCAATGTTTATAATGATGACTGTGTGTGCCAGCCTACAGTGGCTGTATCCTTGAGCGAAAACAACGTGAAGGATCTGATACTGCTTTCCGATTCAGGAGTCAAAATAGAGATAAGATGTGTTCCGAGAGACAGCCCTATTGATTTCCTGGAGGTTATAAAGAAGCTTAGTAATTCCAGACACAACCAAGGCATATGATATGTGGTTGAACTTTTTTGAAGTGGCCCTTCTGGGCGGAGTTCTATGTCTGGACAGGGTGGCCCTGCAGGTTATGATATCCAGGCCCGTTGTCGTCGGTCCTGTCATAGGGATGGTGCTTTCGGAACCATTTACAGGACTGATAATCGGAGCATTCATAGAGCTGCTGTGGATCGACAGATCGCCGATGGGACTGTATATCCCTCCTAACGACTCAATCGCTACCGTACTGGCAACGGCGGGGGCCATACTGGCCGGGAGAGAATCGGGACATCCGCCCCGCGAACTTGTTGTGCTGGCCATTCTCCTCTTTCTCCCCTTCGGCATCCTTGCCCAAAAGGTTGATGTATGGATAATAAAGACGAATGACGGACTTTCCCGTAGAGCCATGGAATATGCCCGGCTGGGCGATATAAAACGGCTTGCAAGAACGCATATGCAGGGGCTTGTGAGGACATTTGCGGGTGCGTTTGTTGTTATTTTCGTATGTCTGGCGCCGGGCGTGGCGATTCTCAAATGGGCATTTCCCATTCTTCCGGAGAGGATTTTGAAAACCCTTTCATATACCTACTTCTTCATTCCCGTCCTCGGTATCGCTGTGGCTTTGAACACCATAAAACTGCGTGGCGCTATTCCGGTATTCGCAGGGGTTTTTCTCCTTGCCACCCTGATTATAAAAATCTTTTAGACGGGAAATGCCGGCATGGCGAAAATGGCTGTAAATATTGAAATGCGCAATATGATGGCGGATGATCTGAATGATGTCCTCTCGATTGAACGTGTCTCCTTCCTCACACCCTGGTCAGAAGGCATGTTTCTGGAGGAGATGAGACACCCATTCTGTCATGATCTTGTGGCTCTTGTGAATGGAAATATTGTCGGTTATATAAGTTTCGCGATAGTTTACGACGAAATCCATCTCAGGAACCTCGCCGTACACAAAAACTGGAGGAGGCACAAGGTGGCTTCGGAACTCCTCTCAAAAATGATAAGAATCTCCTCCGGCAAAGGAGCTCGATATGGTACTCTGGAGGTAAGAAAATCGAATCTGGCCGCATTAGAGTTGTACAAAAGATTTGGCTTTGTGGTAGAAGGGACAAGGCCTTCTTACTACTCCGAGACAGGTGAAGATGCCCTTATAATGTGGGCGGATTTTTAAAATGAGATAATTATGAAACCTTATATCTCCGCGACAGTCTTTTCTCAAAGAGAAACAACCAGAGGACATTTCCTGATGGTCTTGAAGGCATCCGCCTCCTTCAGAGAATCTATTCCGGGGCAGTTTGTCATGGTGAGAATGAAAGACTGCAATGTCCCCTTCCTCTCTAGACCATTCAGTATCTATTCCGTTCATTCCCGAGCTGGCGACACATTTATTGAGATCATGTACAAGGTTGCAGGGAAGGGGACAGAGGCCTTCTCCAGGCTGAGAGAGGGCGATATCCTGAACATGCTGGGACCGCTTGGCAGAGGATTTGACGTTCATTCGGAATGTAGTCAAATAATTTTGATAGCCGGAGGAGTCGGTATAGCTCCCCTTTCATTTCTGGCGGAGCGCTACAGGAAAGACACTGCCAGCGCGGAAATAATCTGTTACATGGGAGCAGGAAGTTCAGAAGCGCTTGTAGGCCTGGACAGAATCGAGGAGATGTGCTCTGTCGTAAAGATAAGCACGGATGATGGAAGTCGGGGGTATTCCGGTTTGATAACAGAGCTTTTCGAACGCGACATGGGTCTCTACTCGGATAATAAATCCAGAATATATTCCTGCGGTCCGAATCCAATGCTCAGGGGTCTGTACGAATTATTGAAAAATCGGCCGTTTTCCTGCCAGGTCTCTCTTGAAGAACGTATGGCATGCGGCATCGGCGCCTGCCTCGGATGTGTCGTGAAGACAAAATCAGGTGTCGCGGGTGGTGGGCTGGTAAGAGTCTGCAAAGAAGGACCGGTATTTGATATTAACAGGGTAGAGTTCAGTGAAGATAACGGATATTGATATGAAATTGAAAATGGGTGTTAACATAGGAGGCCTGGCGCTGAAAAACCCGGTTATGACCGCATCTGGCACATTTGGCTATGGTGAGGAATATTCCGATTATCTTGACCTTAATCGTCTCGGCGCTGTTATCGTCAAGGGATTGTCCCTTGAGCCGAGAGAAGGAAATTCACCCCCGAGGATCATAGAAACGGCCTCCGGAATGCTCAATGCCGTCGGTCTTCAGAATGTGGGGGTAAGGGCATTCATTAACGACAAGCTGCCCTGGCTCCGCAGAACTGATTCCTCAATAGTTACAAACATATTCGGAGAAACCATCGAGGATTACGTGAAGGTTGCAGAGATTCTCAACGATGCCGAGGGCGTGGCCGCGATTGAGGTCAATATATCCTGTCCTAATGTCAAGAGGGGAGGAATCGCCTTTGGCTCTGATCCGGTTCTTGCCGCAGAGGTTACGAGGGCCGTAAAAGATGTTTCCCGTCTTCCCGTCATCGTGAAACTTACCCCGAACGTAACGGACATAACAGAGATTGCAAGAGCAGCTGAAGCCGCCGGTGCCGACGCACTTTCTTTAATCAATACGATTACAGGGATGTCGGTAGATATAGAAAAGAGGGTGCCGCACCTGAAAAATGTCACTGGTGGTCTGTCCGGACCGGCGATAAAACCGGTAGCGCTCAGGATGGTGTGGGAAGTGGTGAAAGAAGTCTCCATACCGGTTATAGGTATAGGTGGAATAATGAATGCCCGAGATGTCCTCGAATTTCTCATTGTGGGTGCAAAGGCAGTCCAGGTGGGAACGGCAAACTTTCTTAACCCTGGTGTAACTGCTGATATTATCGATGATATGGAACGGTATTTATCAGAGAAGGGCATCAACGATATAAATGACCTGATAGGGACGCTCAAGATATAACAACTACCTGTTTTCCATTTGAAAAGCCCCCCGTTTTCCACAATTGAAAGAGAAAAAATAGAACTGGAGTTATAGCAATGACAAAAGTGGCTGAATATGATGTGATAGTAATAGGAGCCGGTCCCGGTGGATATGTTGCCGGTATCAGGGCCGCCCAGCTGGGGCTGAAGGCCTGTGTTATCGAAAAAGACGCACTCGGTGGTGTCTGTTTGAACCGGGGATGCATTCCCACAAAAAGTCTTATTTATCAGGCGGGCATTTTTCATTCTCGTCTTGAGTTGGAAAAGATGGGACTTACCATTGATTCTAAAAAGTTTGATTACGGATATGTGTACGATCAATCAAGGGCAGCAGTCCGGTCTGTGGTCAAAGGTGTCGAGTATCTACTGAAAAAAAACAAGGTTGATCATATCCAGGGTACCGCCGAAATCGTTTCAAGAAACGGGGTAATGCTTGAAGATCAAACTGAAATCACAGGGAAAAATATTGTAATTGCAACGGGATCTCGCCCTTCGCAGATAAAAGGGTTCGAGTTTGATGAGAAACAGGTGCTTTCTTCGGGTGGAATTCTTTCTCTAAAAAAACTGCCCGACAGCCTGATTATACTTGGAGCGGGGGCCATCGGATGCGAGTTTGCCTATATCATGAACACATTCGGTGTAAAGGTACACCTGATAGAGATGGAAAAACATATTCTGCCCATTGAAGATGCAAGGACAGTGGCCGTTCTCGAAAGGTCATTTAAGGCTAACGGCATCGATGTAATTACAGGGACATGGGCAAACTCCATAGAGAAGACATCCGGAAAAGTGACGGTCACTCTTACGGGAAAAGATGGCAACTCAAAGAAAATAGAGGCGGAAAAGGTTTTATGTGTGTTCGGGCGGACTCCGAATACCGATAACATCGGTCTGGAGAATATCGGTCTGAAAACCGAAGAGGGCTATATTCCGGTGGTTGACTACTACCAGACACGCGTCGAAGGAGTGTATGCCATCGGCGATGTGGTGAAAACACCGCTTCTGGCCCATGTCGCTTCAAAGGAAGGCGAGATTGTCAGTGAGTATATTGCCGAGTATAAACCCAGACCTCGGATTGATCTGAATGAGATACCTTCAGCTATATATTGTGAGCCGCAGCTGGCAAGTTTTGGCTTCACAGAAGACAAGGCAAAGGAGCAGAACATCCCCTACAAAAAGGCGCTCTATCCGTACAGGGGAGTGGGTAAAGCTGTTGCAATCGGTAAAACCGAAGGTATGGTGAAGACCCTCTATGATCCTGAAACACATGAGATTTTAGGCGCGCACATTGTAGGGCATGATGCCACGGAACTGATCCATGAAATCCTTCTGGCTAAAACCGCCGGATTGTTGCCCGAAAATATCGCAGAGATGATCCATGCGCACCCGACCATGTCCGAGGTGGTGATGGAACAGATGCGTGCGGTGGATGGTCAGCCGATACATATGTAGTTTCCATCCAAGAATTGTACTTTTCCGCAATCTCTGCGTCAATCTACGGGATTGTTTATGCGGCGTACATTGGTGCACCTCTATGTGGTTTGGGGCCAGTCGCTGATTATTGACTGAGCATGTTCTAATCTTTTCTTCACCTATTTGTACAATTGCCGCACTTTTTTGTTTTCCTTCTCGATCTCTGCCTCCAGTGCTTCGGATAGCAACTTCTTGGACCCGCTACGCGGTACATCGGTAATGGGATCTTCAACAAAAGTTTCTGGCTTTTTCAGTTCAGTTACGTTATCTTTCTCCACGGTGTGTATATCCGTTTTTCTTATTTTGAAGTGTCGAGCAATTGAGCTAACAATCGCCCGGAAGGATACACCACCTGATATCTCAAACACAACTTTTGGTTATAGCTCCCCTACGTTTCCAGGGCGGTAAACCTGTAAGTTGCTGAGCCAGAAATAATGGGCACTGAAGAATTTAAACTTAAATTATTTGAGGTGTGATTACTGATATGGCTAACAGGAAAAAAAGAAACACAGTTCGGTTGACGGATAATGATGGAATAAATCAATTATTAAGCAATGTGGTTTCCTCAGTAAAGGATTTTACTGAGGAACAGCTTAAAAAGATAAAAAGTCTCACCCAAATAGGCGAGGCCCTGTCGGCTGAACACGATATAGATCGTTTGTTAGAAATGATTATAGAGGAAGCCAAGAAGTTTACCAATGCCGATGGCGGGACTCTTTATATTATGAGTGATGATGAAAAAAGGCTCCACTTTGCGATCGTTCAGAACGATTCATTGAAAATAAGGATGGGTGGAACGGCGGGGAAAATTACCTGGGAACCTGTCGAATTGTATAACAATGACGAAACACTTAATTGTTCAAATGTTTCATCTTATGCGGCGATTTCCGGTGAGGTGGTAAATATCTCCGATGTTTACCATGCGAAGCAGTTCAATTTTGAGGGAACGCGACGGTTTGACTCCGAAACGAATTACCGTTCCCAGTCCATGCTTGTTGTTCCCATGAGGAACCATGAAAATGATATTATCGGAATTCTTCAACTTTTAAATGCCCGGGATAAAGAAAAGAAAAAAACGATACCCTTCTCTGCGGAATGCCAGGAATTAACGGAATCTTTAGCTTCCCAGGCGGCGATAGCGCTTACCAATAAGCGTCTTATCAAAGATCTTCAAAATCTGTTTGAGTCCTTCGTAAAAACAATAGCTACAGCTATAGATGAAAAATCTCATTATACCGGCGACCATGTACGTCGTGTGGTTGAATTGACCATACTTATCGCCGGAAGGATTAATAAAACTAAAAAAGGGCCATTTAAAGAAACGTTTTTTAATAAGGATCAGATGAATGAATTAAGGATTTCGGCATGGCTTCACGATGTTGGCAAGGTGGCGATCTCGGAACATGTAATGGACAAATCTAGAAAGCTGAAAACTGTTTATGACCGGATCGAATTACTAAAGACACGTTTCGAGATAATAAAAAGGGATATTGAAATTAACCGCTGTAAAAAGGAAGGTAGCAAGACAGATTTTCCCGATGCAGATATCTCTATTGAAGCCGATAGGGCTGAAATAAGAAAATTGGAAGAAGATTATAATTTTCTCAATGCAATAAATCAAGGTGCTGAGTTTATGTCGGAGGAGAGCATTAAGCGGGTAGAGGATATTGCCGGGAGAAAATGGATAATGAGTGGTGAGCCGCAAAATTTACTTACAGATGATGAAATTCAAAACCTCAATATACGCAAGGGAACACTTACGGACGAGGAGAGGACTATAATAAATAGCCATGCTGCTATCACTTTTAAAATGCTTTCACAAATGCCGTTTCCAAAGAAATTAAAAAATGTGCCCGTTTATGCAAGTTCTCATCATGAGTGTCTTAATGGCACAGGGTATCCCCTGGGGTTAAAGGGGGATGAGATTTCTCTTCAGGCCAGGATTCTGGCGCTGGCTGATGTCTTTGAGGCTTTAACAGCGAGGAATCGTCCTTACAGGGAAGGAAATACACTGTCTCAGGCAATAAAAATCCTCGGATCTATGGTAAAGGACAATCAACTCGATCCTGATCTTTTTGATCTTTTTATAGAAAAAAAGATTTATCTCGAGTATGCCGGAAAAGAGCTTGATACCTCTCAGATAGATTTACAGTGATGAGTAGCCAGTTGTTCGCTGTGGGGTCAGCCGATACATATGTAGTTTCCATCCAAGAATTGTACTTTTCCGCAATCTCTGCGTTAATCTGCGGGATTGTTTATGTGGCGTACATTAGTACCCCCTCTGCATAACTCCTTGATCTTCTTTATCTTACGGAAAAATACTCATTTTTGAACAGGCAACTTATTAGTGTCCATTTTTTGAGGAATTCATTTCTATATGGACACTATATAGGATTTGATTAAAGAAAAGTCCCTGCATGCTCACAGCCTGTTTTCCATAACCAGGCGAGCGAAATGTTCAAAAGTTCGATCATAGGTGCGCTCGGCTTCCTTGTCAAAGCAACAGGCCGGGAGTTCACGCATTTTCAAGTGGAAGCGTATGCAGTCACAACATGTTCCCTTGCGGCTGCACGGTTCATAAGTGCAGTTACACAGCTCCAGATTTTCTTCCTTTTTACATTCCATATACAGACTCCTTAAAGATCGGGCAGGTTTAACAGGATGCTCAGGATTAAAGATATCTTGTATATCCTGTTATCCTGTCAAAGTCTTTTCCATCACCGTTTTGTAAAGTTCCCCGGCGCGGTATGAGCTTCTTACGAGGGGGCCACTGACAACGCCTGAAAACCCCATCTCGAGTGCCGCCACACGCCATTCGTCAAATTCATCCGGGTGTACAAATCGTTCCACTGCCAGGTTTTTTCTCGAGGGTTGCAGGTACTGTCCCATTGTCAGGATATCGCATCCGGTATCCGCAAGGTCACGCAGTGTCCGTTTTATCTCCTTTGAAGTTTCTCCGAGTCCTAACATGATCCCCGATTTTACCGGTATTGCCGGGGCGTTCTTTTTTACACTCTCCAAAAGTGCGAGCGAACGCCGGTATGATGAGTCAGGTCTTGCTGCAGGGTAGAGCCGCGGTACTGTTTCAACATTGTGGTTAAGTACATCAGGACAGGCTTTGATGACGCAAGCGAGCGCCTGCGCGTCTCCCCGAAAATCGGGTATCAGCACCTCTGAATGTGCGCCCGGAACACCTTCGCGGATTTTTGTGATTGTATCGGAAAAGAGAGAGGCTCCTCCATCAGGGAGGTCATCCCTGGTGACGGATGTAACAACGACATAGTCGAGGCCCAGTGTCCGGGCCGCTCCGGCTACCCTGTATGGTTCTTCCGGGTCTGGTGGGGCCGGTCTTCCACGTGACATCGCGCAGAAACGACAGCCTCTCGTACAGAGTGACCCCATGATGAGAAAGGTTGCTGTACCCTTTGAGAAACATTCCCAGATATTGGGGCAGAGCGCCTCCTCACAGACGGTGTGCAGCCTGTTTTCCCTGAGGAGTTTTCTGACCGCCTGATATTCTGTTCCCTTTGGGAGACTCCGCCTCAGCCATGGGGGCTTTCGTGTCCGGATCTGTGTTTCGCTATTCATGGTGTTATCCCGCGAGATGGGGTTTTCTTGCCGCCGCGGTTTCGTTCAGCCTACGCAGCTTTGGCCGAATGGGTGACCTTTTGAGAAGGTCTGGATCTTTCCCGGCTTCAGCCACTATGGCCTTGAGCGCCTTTATAAAGTGGTCTATATCCTCTTTTGATTCCGTTTCCGTGGGTTCAATCATCATGGCGCCATGCACCACAAGCGGGAAATAGATTGTCGGTGGATGAAAACCATAATCCATAAGACGCTTAACCATATCCAGAGTTGTAATTTTTTCAGCTTCCTGCAGTTTATCGGAGAAGACACACTCATGCATACATGGTTTGTCATAGGGAAGATAGAGCGATTCCTTAAGGTGTTCCTTTATATAATTGGCGTTGAGGACGGCAAGCTGGCTGGCCCTTTTCAGTCCTTCAGTTCCCATACTCATGATGTAGCTGCAAGCCTTGATCATAACCCCGAAGTTTCCGTAAAATGCCTGCAGTTTTCCGATAGATTCCGGAAAATCTCCGGACAGCCGGTATTTGTTTTCCTCTTTTATGATTCGGGGGATGGGGAGAAATGGTTTCAGGATATCTTTTACACATACCGGTCCTGAACCGGGTCCTCCTCCTCCATGGGGGGTCGAGAATGTCTTATGCAGGTTCAGGTGCATTACATCAAACCCTATCTTTCCCATCTGTACGATTCCCATGACGGCATTCATATTCGCGCCGTCACCGTAGACCAGGCCCCCCTTTGAATGAACAATCTCTGCGATCTCCCTGATATTCTCTTCAAACAGTCCCAGTGTGTTCGGATTGGTTATCATGATACCCGCAGTGTCTTCGTCCATAATGGTGGCGATGGCTTCTGCCGAGATGATCCCATCTTCACCCGATTTTACCACCACAGGATGAAAACCGCAGAGGGCTGCACTTGCCGGATTGGTGCCGTGAGCAGTGTCGGGCACAATAATCTTCGAACGGTGCGAGCCCCTGCTCTTATGATACGCGCGTACGAGAAGCATGCCGGTGAGTTCTCCATGCGCGCCCGCGGCGGGCTGAAGGGTAACGGCATCCATCCCCGTTATTTCGGTAAGATACTGCTCAAGCCGGTACATGAGTTCAAGGGAACCCTGCGACAGTTCAGGGGGCAGAAGGGGATGTGCTCCGGCGAATCCGGGGAGCGCGGCCTCTCTTTCGTTGATCTTGGGATTATACTTCATGGTACACGAGCCGAGAGGATACATCCCGGTATCGACGCCGAAATTCCACTGTGACAGCCTTGTATAATGCCGCACAACGTCTACCTCGGAAAGATCAGGAAAGTCGGGGCCATCACCTGCGAGTTCCTCATCGACAGGGGAGGGGACAACGTCCCTGCGGGGCATGGAGAATCCGCACCTTCCCTTTTTTCCTTTTTCCCACAGCAGAGGTTCGTTGAGTATCAAGCCGGAGGTTCCTTGTGATTCTCTCATGATCGTACCTCCTCTATAAGGGCATCCATATCGGCCCTGCCCATGGTCTCTGTCACGCACAACAGGTAATGACCGGAAAGATCGGGGTACCAGGTTGCGAGCGGAATCCCTGCTACTATACGCTGTTCGAGCAATTTCTTATAGGTATCCTTGAAGTCTTTTCCGAATTCTACCACAAATTCGTTGAATGTGGGGCTGTCGAAGGTGATTCTAAATCCCGCTTCCCTCAGTCCTCGTTTGAGATATTCGGCCTTATCATAATTGAGACAGGCCAGCTCGCGAATGCCGGTGCCCCCGACGGAGGACATATACATGGCGGATGCCAGCGCGCACAGGCTGTTGTTTGTACAGATGTTGGATTTTGCCTTTTCCCGGCGGATATGCTGTTCCCTCGTAGCCAGCGTCAGAACGAAACCCGGCCTGCCATCTATATCCGTGGTCTTTCCCACAAGGCGACCCGGCATGTTGCGCACATGTTTCATCCGGCAGGCGAACATTCCAAGACCCGGTCCCCCGAAGGATTGAGGTACTCCGAGACTCTGTCCC
>Ga0075116_10000177_pt1 | contig 30358 bp, 34 predicted proteins | sample AntAceMetag02UKC_FD_69786 | JGI IMG/M metagenome (GOLD analysis project Ga0075116, IMG submission 69786) | Saline lake microbial communities from Ace Lake, Antarctica- Antarctic Ace Lake Metagenome 02UKC | ecosystem: Environmental > Aquatic > Non-marine Saline and Alkaline > Saline | place...
TGTAGAAATCCAGTACACGTTTTTCATGCCAATTCCTAAAAGCAAAAGCAAAGTAAAGAGAGAAGCTTTACTAAATACACCTCATAAGTGTAAACCTGATACCGACAATCTAATTAAGCTATACAACGACGTCTGCGTAGCGCTACTATATCATGATGATGCACAGATTTATAAACTAAGCGCAACGAAATTATACTCAGATAATCCACGTACCGAGATGGTCATAACTTACGGAGAATACCGTGTCTGATAATAAATCTATCAAGGATAGCATACTCGAAAAACCCGCGCAAAAAATACCGTACGGATCGTATAAAGACATATTTACGGGGGAAGAAAAGCTGACTGGACCCTTGTTTTTTGCAGAACTTGCTAGGAAATATTTACTTTGGGCTCGTGACGATAAAACAGCAATAAAAGTATCACAATTTCCTTACCTGCACGGCATCGATGACCGACTTTTTGAAGGATGGATTAGAGATAAAGACATAATGAAAGAGGCCAATCGAAACGTAATTAAACTACTCGGCAATCGCCGGGAACTTGGAGCAATGATTGGAGTCTACAAAGAAGGAATGACACTCAAGAATCTACACAAATACGATCCATCATGGCTAGACGCAGAAAAAGATCACGCTAAAGTCAGCGCAGAAGCAACCACCAACGCTGTAGACAAGTCAGACATCGCACAAATATTCAAGGACGCTCTCTATAAAGCCAAGGGTGACAAAGAAAGCCCACTATGGGAAGATACCGAATCTAACCCATCAAAAAATACACCATAATCTAGTTGACATGGTCGCATATGTAACCTAAGCTAGTAATAGTTTGGTAATACCGATACAAAGGGAGATTATGTCAAACATACACGGCATGTTTTTTTCGCTTTCGTATAAGAAGCTCACGTTATCGTGGGTTATTTCTATTAATAAGGAAGTGTTTGCTGATCCAGAGACTCGCGAAATAGTGCTTGAGCCATTGTGTTCAGTTTTAAAGGCTTGGGGTCTGGATACTGAGCTATACGGTCAGATTGTATGCAAGTTAAATTGGCGCGAGGTTCCAGTTACAGATGAGGTTGTTGCTTACGTATGGTGTGATGGAAAGTCATATGATCTTCCTGTCCAGTTTCCTACCTTTGAGGGTATTCATTCTACGTTATTACATTTACTTGATGTTGTGCATGAGGACATACTATTGAAGCATGACTCTTAGGATTGTTTTTTTTATGGGTCTTGTCTTAGGAATACTTTTGATCATTGATAGTATTTTGCTTACAGAATATAAGTTGATACTGAGAGATAGCTTCATAGTAGTAGAAGGTCTTTCGGATAGAATTGGAGAAGACAATTTAGATATAACACATTTGTTTACATAACAATGAAGGGGGGCATTATCGCGTAACCTTGAACATAAACCCAATATATATTTAACGCGGGAAGAGATGCGCATTTGAATAACGCAATTAGTTTAAAATTTATTAATAATGACAGATAATATCTATAGAGCTAATCCCCGTGTATCCTTCCCGCTATTTTATGGATCATGTGATAGTCAACGATACAGATAGATAGGCGAGCCAGATCCACTCGCCGCCAATTATTTCGTCCGATTGGTAATGTTCGGCTGATATGAGGCAGACAATGAAAGATAATAAAGAAACAGACGAAAAGCACTATATAAGATCTCGGTTTATCGGTTATCCATTAATGGATGTTCTTGAAAAAGATCCAAAGCTATGGGTAGAGATTATGGATCAAGTCATGGATGCACCACATCTTAAAGATCTTAAAGAAAAAATTAAAGAAACAGTTTAACGCTGGCGTAGCTCAGTTGGTAGAGCAGTTGATTTGTAATCAACAGGTCGCGGGTTCGAATCCAGTCGCCAGCTCCATTTAAGGGAAGATTGATGGAAGAAGTTTTAGAGGGGAATTAATGGATGAATTTGATTTCAAAGCAATTGTTACAATTGTTCTTGTTTTAATAGCAACGTTTTGTTTAGGTATGGGCGCTATGAAGTGTTTACCTGCGTACAAGTGCGGTATGGCAAAAGCAAGAGTTATGAATGCGATGGCTGATAAGAGTGACTTTAAGAATGATAAGTTACTTGCTTTGTTAAGTTAAAGCAGAAGAACCAAAGGAAGACTGATGGTAGATGAAGAATCTACGCCAATAGAAGATGGTTTGCCGCTTACAGGGCATTCGTCCATAGAGATTGATACATTAAGAAAACTATGGGATTTGAAGAAAAAACAATTGAAAGCCGAAGACTATGTTTGTGGAAGATGCGGAAGTACTAAGTGTGTTTTTTTAGACCCGTGTCTTGAATTGATATGTCTTGCGTGTGCGTACGACTAATGCTGGCGTAGCTCAGTTGGTAGAGCAGTTGATTTGTAATCAACAGGTCGCGGGTTCGATCCCCGCTAGTCCCGCCACTTAACCAAAGAAAGATAGATATGAACACTAACTATATACTTATGGGTGTGATAATTATGTTGTTAATAATTGGTTATTTTGTTGGTGATAGATTTAGTGGACTGCCTTGGCGATGAGTAGATTTAAGAATCCAATACTTTGGAGAAAACTTACAAATAGACGTATACGGGTAAAGCTTAGCAGATTCTTACTGACGGCGCCCCTACCTGCAAATTTATTAGGTATTAGAATTCCTAAGCCTCATATGTCAGTTAATCCAGGAGGTGTTTTGCGCATGAGACGATATGAAATTTGATATTGCTTAAGTAACCAAAGGAAGATGAATGAAGTTAACTGCCACCGCGTACGACTCAGATAACAAAGAAATAGAGCTTATTTGTGATACATGTGGTTGTAAAGAGTGTGGTATTACAATATATCAGGGCATTGATTCAATGGCAATGCAATGTGATAAGTGTTCGGGTACAGATTACGAAGCAAAGTTTATGTATATTCCACCAAAGGAGAACTAATGTTTTGTTGTAAGAGTAGCGCTTTTAGATAGTATAAACTTCCCTTGGGACAATAAAGATAGTTATAAGGCGGAGTTTGCACGGCTGCTAAAATGAAAGCACTAGAAGATAAAGTAGCTGGTGAATATGCCGACTTTAAGAACTCAAGCAATGAGGAAGATTGATGGAAACAGGTATTAAATTCATTGTTCATTTAAATGACGTTTGTATTTCATGGAACGCGTTTATGAATACAGAAAAAGAATTTAATTCTTTAGAATATCTTAAGGAACTGTATGAAATTATTCCTATAAATATTCTAAAAAGTATTTTTAAAAATCTAAATGAATATAGTCTATCGGTAAGACTTGATCTAGAGGGAGAGACTGGAGGGGAAAGGTGGGACAGTTATATTGGTGGAACTTATAAAGCTTTTATTTGTTCTGTAGAAGACTTTGCATTTGAATTATACAGATACGGAAAACAGGATGATGAGCGAGAAAACAAACCAAAGGAAGATTAAATGAGACAAGATTATATAGACAGACTTACTGGTGTAGCGCTTACAACTGCATATGTTGTTGGATTAGCTACTGCCATTCTGTGCCTTACATTTATTGGGGGCTGTTCAGTTATATGTATTCGTGAAGCAAGGGCAGAACTTGAGGTAACAAAAGCCAAGGCGTTGTTTATTGAAAAGCAATCAGACAATAAGAATGCCAACTTGCGCGGTGTTCTTTTAGCGTTAACAAAAGCTAAATAAGGAAGACTGATGGGAAGACTACCAACGATAACTGAATTAATTACTGAAGATCCTATTTCGTTACATCTTAGATTAGATGCAGAGGAAGAAGAAGAAGAGTATAGGGACACTGTGCACATATCGATCTCATTTGGAGAAATTTCATTAGATGTTTACTTTGAGCGTGATATGGAGAAGCCATTTAATTTTGAAGGCATGTATGCAGAGCTTTTTAAGCAGATACCGGAAGATGCAATTGTCTCACTTTTAGATAAATACGCACCAAGAGACTATGTTGTTAATGCGTATACAGAAACATGCGGAGAGGTAGACGATAATGGTTCATCTGAAGATGCTCCAAAAGATGCGACTTTAAGAGAACGATGTAAGCTAGCGTTTAAAAACTTACATAGTGAAATTGTCAGATGGAGAAAAATATTAAGTAAGGCAGACTAATGTTTGATTTTTGGCGTAAGTCCAAGGACGTTAAGCGTGACTACGATCAAGATTGTGATGAAGGGCATCATAAGAAAAGCAAAAGACAAGAATTAGATGAGTTTGAGCGTGAACTGCTACGGGGTTGGTGTTCCAAAAAGCACTCAGGAGAAGAGGATAAGAAATGAACGTTGAACTCCTTATTAACTTTACTATTTTAGGGGTCTTGTCTGTTTCTTTGTTATTTACAACATTGATTATGTTTAAGACCTGGAAGGACTGACTGATGATTCTATTTTACACTTTTACTAGGAAGACAAATGAAGAATAATAATTTAGATGATTTCGGTGAAATACTGGAACACAAAGAGGCGTTTCTAACTAAGTACAAAGAGTCATTAAAGAAGTACTTTGATGATGAGATTGCTCGGTTAAAGAAGCGTGAAGAAGAGCATATTCAAGATCTATTTCGTTTTAATGATAAGGAGTGGCGCCTAACAAAAAACGAAGAAGCGCTGGATAAAGATCGTGAATCGTTTCTTAAAGACCTCGAAGAGTTTCATGAAAAGAAGCGTAAGTTAACAATCAAGCAGCTTATGTACGACGAAAGACGCAAGTTTCTACCTTATTATGGAACATTAAAGAGACTTATACTTATTACGGTACTTGTATTATCATTTCAAAATGCTGCTATTTACCTTTGGAAGCTGTTCTTTAAATAAAAATAAAAGGAGAACTAATGTACATTATTTTAATTTCATCTGCATTCGCTATTTGTTGTAATATAGCACTTTTTATAGCCTTTGATTGGCTATGTAAGAAGGTTTACTCTCTTAAAAGAGAAGTCCACAACTTGGAGTTCGACAAAGTAACTAATTTTAATAATTTTACAAGTATGAGCAATCAGGCGCGTTTAGAACGTGAAGAACTGCGTAGAGATGTTCAGAAGGTTTATTCTGAACTAGAAAAAGAACGTGAAGAGCGAAAAGAAATTCGTGAGGATATTCGTAGCTTCCAGAAGATCAAGTCAAATTCCAGTCTCATGTTCGAGCCTGTCTTTGTTGAGTCACTTAAGAAGTTCCAAGATGATTACGTTTTAAAGATTGCTAAACTCAGTGACGCTGTAGATATGAAGATTGATAGCACTTTTAAACACCTACTATTAAGGCATGAAGAAGAAACATTAATGATGAAGACTCAATTTGAGGAAGCTAAACGTTTACTTGCTTTGTTTAAGAAGAATGCTGTACGCGAGCTTTCTGAAAAGCAACCAAGTCGTGACAAATAGTCACAAGTTGGCATAAAACATTTCTATCTGTTCAATAATCTTGCTATAAGTTAGCAACAACTTTAGAATAATATCAAAGTGTCAATTCTATTGCTGTTATTAACTTAACCTATAAGGGAGCGAGATATGCTTTTTCCAGAATTAGGTACTGAGTTCTACGAGGAAAACGATAACTCTGTACTCGCTATGATGTCCCAGGCGTATCGAGATTCGATTACTGTGAATCAGGGTTTTTGGGAAGAGGCTCAAATTGACACTCGTTTCGAGGCAGGCGATCAAGCAATTTGGAATGATATGTACGGTAAGATTCCCGCATATCAGTTAAAGCAATTCAACTTCAACCGTATCAGACGTGTTATTAATATGGTGAGTGGGTGGCAACGTCGCAATCGTAAATCAACCATCGTTAGTCCAATAGAAAACGGAGATATGGAGACGGCAGATCAGTTTACTAAGCTTATGATGTGGGCTAATCAGCAAGAAGGCGTCTTGGATACTGTTTCAGATGCGTTTCATGGTGCACTTGTTACCGGTCTTAATGTCATGCAAGTATGGGTCGATTACCGATCAGATCCAGTATCAGGAAACATTAGAGTCGATAATTGTGCTTACAATACATTTCTCATAGATCCATTTTTTAAGAAAAAAGACTTTGCTGATTGTAACCATATTTGGAAACGATCATTCCTCACACGTAAAGAATGCGTATCATTATTGCCAGATAGCAAAGACAAGATCATGACATTACCGGTTAAGAACAACCGTGATGACAAATTCAACTACATGCCTGAATCGTATAATAATGGCACTAAGAACTTAATGTCATACGATGAGTTCTTCTACCGTGATTATCGCGACCAGCGCATTCTAATTGACTCTGAAACTGGTGAAACAATGGAATGGCGTGGCGATGATGAGCAACTTCGAGCCTATTTAAGCAAATTTCCTCGTGTTACGACTTCTAAAACAGAAATTCCTACAGTTAAACTAGCTATCGTTGTTAATGGCATGGTTATGTATGATGGCCCTAATCCAATGGGCATTGATAAATATCCGTTTGTTCCAGTGTTTGGTTACTTCAATCCACAAATGGAAGATTACCGTTGGCGTATTCAAGGCATGACTCGTGGCCTTCGCGATAGTCAGTTCCTCTATAACAGACGTAAAGCAATTGAGCTCGACATCTTAGAGTCTCAAGTTAACTCAGGCTTTAAATACAAAGTAGATTCTCTTGTAAACCTTGATGATGTGCATCGTTTCGGGCAAGGCATTGGTATTGCTATCAAACAGACTGCGCAAATGACTGACGTTGAAAAGATTGCTCCAGCACAAGTTCCACCTTCGATGATGCAACTCTCTGAGCTTTTAGGCAAAGAGATTCAAGAAATTTCAGGTGTTAATGAAGAGCTTCTCGGTACAGCTACAGATGATAAAGCTGGTGTACTAGCAATGCTTCGTCAAGGTGGCGGACTGACAACCCTTCAAATTTTACTCGATCAACTAGATCACTCTCAAAAGTTACTTGGTGGTATTATGCTTGATGTCTTTCAATCTAACTTCACACCTGGGAAAGTTCAGCGTATTATTGCCGATCAGCCAAGCCCACAATTCTACAATAAGGCTTTTGGTAAATATGATGCAGCAGTTGAAGAAGGTATTAATACAACGACTCAACGTCAGATGCAATTTGCCCAACTTCTTCACCTTAAAGAAATCGGCATGCCTATTCCTGACAAGGTTATCCTATCTGCTTCAACCGTTCAGAACAAAAAAGAACTTATTGATGCAGTTGAAGAAGTTACTAATCAAGCTCAACAAGCTCAACAAATGCAGCTTCAAGTTCAAATGCAAGAAGCTAAATCAAAGTCTAACCTTTCAGATGCACAAGCACAATCGCATATCGGACTTGGTATCGAACGCGTCAGTCGTGTTAAAGAAAATGAAGCGTTTGCAATTGAACGTAGAGCAGAAGCAAGAAAAGATTCGGCACAAGGTATGCTTAACATTGTTAAAGCAATTCAAGAGATTGACGACATCGATCTTGGTCAACTCGAAAAAATGTTATCACTTGCAAGAGTCTTGAATGTTCAAGGTAAACTTGATGAACAAGATGCAAAAGATTCAACAATGGGTGTAGTTGCTCAAACCTCGCAGCAAATAACGCCTCAACAAGGTTCTACAGCTCAGCAAATTGGTTAGAGGTTTAAAACCTGGTAGTGTAAAACATTACCGTTTCCAAGAAAGGCCAAAGATGGCAAAGAAATTCTATAGCGACGAAGGCATGTTGAGTGGTAAAGGCGGAAATGCTGGATTACCTTCAGAAACAGTAATTAAATCATATGACAGCGTCAGCAAATCATTGAACATCACTGTTAAAGATGGCGTTGCAGAATATGACAAACAACAATCTGAAGACTTAAACGGAATCAAAAAACAATTATCAAAAACCCCTTATTAATTGTTATTGGGCGGACTAAAAATCCGCCCACTTTTAAAGGAATACTATGCCAACAAGCGTACGTAAAGACGGTAAAGCAAAAAAAGTAGTACTTGATCTGCTTGGTGAGCCAGCCGGTGGAAACACTGATTCACAGGGCAAAAAGAAGAAGTTTAAGAAGAGTAAAACTGCTATAAAGGAAGATAGAATTAAGGGTAAATAGGCTTTAAAAGGAGAGATGAATGCAAAAAGTAGTAGCAAAGAGACCCATGCGCAAACGAGGAAGACCAGCTAAACTAGTATACGTAACAGGGCCTGGAAAATCTGAAAGGCTTCTAATGAAATTCGAAATCATACTCAATGTTTTACTCGACTACATTCATAGAAAAATTGAGACATTTAAAACAAGTCGACTATTTAAGAAGACATATGATCTTGATAAGCCGGAATAATACATGAAAAGCATTATACATGATCGTGATACAGTAGGAACTCTTTCTAGCAAGTTAATAGAAAGCGAGCTAAGAAATCCGTCTCAACATAGCGCAACTGATCAAATGCGCGAACAACTCAAAGACTATGATTACAATATTCATTTATGTATCAAGGACAATAAGAAGAAGTACGTAGGTAATTTTTATGTAATAGTTCTTATTAAAAAAGAAAAGCTTATGCAGAATGTACTGCGTGCGTACTTTCTTGCTCGTGAAACGTGTCCAACTCCTCAGCATGACCAAGTTGTGTATCTATATAATTGCAGAGAAGATAAGATTGATTTCTTATGGGTTGTCCCTAATGCAGATACTGCTAGCTATATGAAATGCAACCCGCATATAGTTTTACCAAGAGATTATGAATTATTACGTTATGTAGTAGAATTTTATGACGGTTCACTGTTAAGAAAAGCAAAAGAATTAAACGGAGAGAAACGTAATTCTAGTTTTTTAGAAATCTAAAAGGGAAGATATGATTGATAACGAATTAAATGACAACGCTGTTGTTGAAGAAACTAGCGTTGACAATACAAGTGTTGAAGAAACAGTCGTTGAAAACACTGAAGTTGAAGAGCCAGTTCAACCTGTTGAGGCTGAAACTGCAAAAGAAGCTCCTGTAGCAGAAGATGCAGATGAGCGAGCTAGTAACTTTAGGCAGATGCGTATTGACAAGGCTCGTGCTGAACGTGATCTTGCAGAAACACGCAAACTTTTAAGTGAAATTCAAGAGAGTCGCAAGCCCGTCCAGCAAAAAGAAGAAGAGTCTACTTTTGGCGACGATGATCTTATCGAAGGAAAACATCTTCGTAGAGAAGTCGAACGCTTAAAGAATAATCAGAAGCGTTATGAAGAAGTTATGAAGCAACAGGCTGATGAGAATCGCTTACAATCAAAATACAGCGACTTTAAAAAGGTTGTTAATGATGATACTTTAATGCTTCTTAAAGAAGAAGATCCTGAGTTTGCTGAAACAATTGCAACATCAAGTGCATCTTTATATGCTCGTGGTTCTTCAACTTATAAGCGTATTAAAGACTTGGGTCTCTATGTTGAAGATAAGCATGAACCAGATCGTTTAAAGGCTCAAGCCAATATGGCAAAGCCTAAGGCGGTTAATAGTATTTCACCGCAACGTGGCAATAGCCCTTTAGAGCAAGCCAATGCGTTTGCTAATTCGAATTCAAAAGAAGCTCGTGAACAACTATGGCGTGAAGTTCAGGAAGCAACTAAAAATCAATAAGCCTACGTCACATTTGGTCGGTCGTGGATAATATCAGCGCGTCTGCGGCCGGCTATTTTTATCTAAATCTTTGCAATTATATCTAATCAGTTTGTATACTTACGTTGGCTGTATGGAATTCGCCATCCCAAAATCTGACGTATTGGAACTCGTCAATCCACTGACCGTATGAGACTCGTCAACTCGCAGAGTTGTGATTGCATTTTATAATGCAGTTTATGTTGTTTTTAATTGTTAGGGAAACCTATGGCTATTGTAACAACGAGTACCCTCACTTCGCCGGTACAAAGAAGTTTCGATTCAAAACTTCTTGCTATTCCACACGCTACATTAATTCATAAAACATGCGCTAGTTTGAAAACTATGCCTGCTCGAAGCGGAAAAACTTTGAGAATGCGTCGTTATGAAAAATTAGGAACCGCAACCGTACCTTTAGGCAATTCAGGGGTAACTCCTCCAGGAAAATCACTTGAAGCAGTCGATATCGACGCAACAATTGGTTTTTATGGAACATACATCCAAATCAACGAACAAGTAACACTTCAAGCAGCAGATCCAGTATTGAATGAATCTGTTAAATTACTTGGTATCTGTCTTCGCGAAACAGAAGATTCACTTACACGTGACATGCTTGCAGCAACAGCTTCGGTTGTTCATTGTGGCGGTGGCGTAAATGGTGACAACCCAACCGAACTTACACACTCAGACATTGATGGTATTGTTAAGAGTTTATTAAGCTCAAATGCAAATACTATTACTGATTCAATTCAAGGTGAAGATCGATTTGGTACAGCACCCGTCCGAGACGCTTACATTGCAATGACGCATTCTAATATGGCATCTGAACTTGAAGGTGTAGCTGGCTTCTTACACAAGAACCAATATCCTTCAAATATGGCAGGTCTCAGATCAGAATGGGGCGCAATCGGTAACGTTAGATTCCTAACATCTTCAGAAGGTTCTATTACTGAACATGGATCGGCTGATGGCGAAGATGTATACAATACATTTATTACAGGCCTCGATGCATATGCAATCGTAGATCAAGCTGAATATTCATCGCAATTCATTTACTTGCCTCCATCAATTGCTGGTGGCCCATTGGCATTAAATGCTTCTGCTGGTTTCAAAATGGCTACAGCACAAGCCATCTTGAATGATGAGTGGATTCTTAACCTTAAATCTACACTTTCGTAAGGAATAAATATGAACGGCACAATTATTCAACAAGGCCATTTTACTTCTGACGGAATTGATAAAATTATCCCTTTACGTTCGGATGTAGACTGGGTTGAAGTATATAATTTGACAAACATTGCTGCATCCACACAGTGGGCAGCAACAAAATGGTACTGGCAACGTGAGCTGGCTTCTGATGACTCAATTCTTGAGTTCCATTCAACAGCATCTCAAATTGCTTCGTCATCGACATCTGCTATTGGTTTTAACGGAGCAGTCTATAGAGGTATTTCCCTTATAGATTCTTCTGATAAAACTCCTGGTGGAGCAGTCGCTGTAACAGCTGGAACAAATGCAACTCAACCTGTATATAGCACGGCTGATACAGGAAGATTAGTAGCTGGTAGTATCGTAAGAATTCAAGGTACAGACCATGACAATCTTAATGGTTTGGATTTTTCAGTTGATACACTTGTTTTGAACACAAGTTTTAGACTTGCAAACACAATAGCTACAGCTCCTGGAGTTGTCGCTGGCGCAGCTGGAACATATAGATATATCGCTCCAAGTGCAGCAGTTTATGACATGTTCAAACCAAAACAACGCGTAATTGCAAATATTACACAAGCAGCAGCTGGTGTTGTTACAACATTAGTAGATCATTCCTATACAACAGGCCAAAAAGTAAGAATGAACATTCCTACTGGTAATGGCATGGTTGAATTAGATGGTCAACTAGTAACAGTAACATACCTAACAGCAGCAACGTTCTCAATAGATGTTGCTACAACTGCTTATACAGCATTTACGTTCCCACTTCCTGCAGCAATTCCTTACACACCGGCTTCAGTAGTTCCGGTTGGAATTGATATTGCTCTTAACACATCAAGTGATACAGCTTTCGAGAACACAGGCTTTATTGGCATGGTTCTTGGAACATCAAGTGATGCAGCTATTGCACTTGGAAGTCCTGGTGGAACAGCTAATGATGTAATTAAATGGCGCGCTGGCAAGTCTTTTGCTACAGACGTACCAACTCTTTAGTAGTATCTGGAGAGGGGGAATAATCCTCCTCTCCTTATTAAAAGGAAGATTATGATAGAAACAAATTCAGCTCTCGGCGCTAAAGCAGCTAAAAAAGCTAAACCAAGTCTTAAATATCTAAGAGATAAAGACAGAGAAAAAGTAACTGGTATTTTTAACTATAAAGAAATGCCAAATGGCATATTACGCTTTAGTTGCAAGTTTCATAAAGATGATCAAATCGAACGATTCGAGTTTGTAGATGGCGAAACTTATACAATACCACTTGGAGTTGCTAAGCATTTGAACAGAAATGGTTGGTATCCAGTTAATAAACATGCGGTAGATAAGAATGGACGACCTGTTGCAAGGCTAGGCGCTAAAGTTCGTCGTTTTGGGTTCCAAAGCTTGGAATTTATCGATCCGGAGGATTTCTCAACAGTAGAGTCAGACCTAGTTACCGTAGAACATATACTGTAATTTATAAGCCTACGTATCTTGATACTACGTATCAGGGTAATTAAAATTTAGGAGCATCGATATGTCAACCGATTCAGACCTTTCTAAGTTAAAAGCAATTAGAACTAAGGTGCGTAGGCTTACTCGAACTACTTCAGAAGCGCAACTTTCAAATGATGATATTGATAACTATATCAATACATTTGTTCTATACGACTTCCCAGAGTTCTTAGTCGATAAAAAGATCCCATTCTATCTTATGCCCAACATAGATACATATGGTGATAACACAAAGAATTTAACCGACCCTCTTTATAACTTTAAGAATATTTATACCAATATTAAAGCTCCTATATATGTTGGTGGAACTGAAATCTATCTCTCAACAGATAGAAATGAGTTCTTTTCGATGTATCCACAAGTGCTGTTTGAAGAAAATGTAGGTACCGGAAATAGTATTATTACTGCTTATTCAGGAACACTTTCCCATCATCCAATAAATCCAAAATCAATAAACTTTAGTTCAGTTGATGCAAGTGGAAATGGAATAGTTATTAAAGACCTTCCACAAGTAGATGGAACATCAGGCGTTATCACCACTACAGGACTTTTAGTCATTCCTGATACAACAACATCGGTTGGAACAATAAACTATCATACAGGTGTATATACATTCACTTTCCCAGTAGCTCCTGGTACATCCGAACCAATCATTGCTCAAATGTATGCATACGAAGCTGGAAAACCTAATGCAGTGTTATTTGACAATCAAAAACTTACTTTTAGACCTATTCCTGATAAGACCTACAAAGTTGAACTCAGTGTATTTCAACGTCCAACTGCTTTAATAGCTGCTGATTCAGTTCCTGAACTTGCTCAGTGGTGGCAATACATTGCGTATGGTGCGGCTAAAAAGATATACGAAGATCGCATGGATACGGCTTCACTTGAAACACTTATGCCTGAATTTAATAATCAACGCTTATTAGTGCTCGAAAGAAACATTATTCAACGTGGCGGACAACGAACAGCTACGATTTACAGCCAGGGAGGAAGTTTTAGATGGTAAGCAGACTGTTTACAGAACCATACCCACAAATAATTGTTTCCATAATGGTATGCGTTATAGTTGCTTTATTTATTATTGAATTTACTAAAGATCATGGAGAAAGATAATGGCATATAAACCAAACATCCCAGCAGCAAGCGATATTCCGTACCAATCTCAGGCAGATATCGCGACTAACTTTTCAGGACTTAAAACATTCATTGAAGTTAATCATGTAGCTATTGATAACGCTAGTGAAGGCAAACACAAATACTTACATTTCCCTGTTCAGGGAGCAGCAGCTCAATTAACGCCATCTGCATCTGAAATAGGTGTCTATTCTAGATTATCAACTAAGACCTCCAAGAATGAACTTGTTTTTGCACGCTCATCTATAGCAGCAGCAGCTGCAACAGAAATGACTGCGTGTAAAGAACATGTAAATGGTTGGACAAGGCTTCCATCAGGCATACTTATGAAATGGGGACAATATACAGTTGCTGCAAATGGAGAAACTACAATAACATTTCCAACCGCAGCTACAGATCAAGCTTTTGCTGCAATATATTCTGCTCAATTAACAATGGATGGTACATCTGGAAAAGATAAAGGTGTATTCGTAACAAGCATTGATACAACAAATATTGTAATGTGGAATGCAAATTCAACTGGCGGAACCGTTAGATACTTAGCAATAGGAAAATAATATGGCAGCTCTATTTGATAAGTTTGTAATAGCGCCATATAAAAATGGGCTTAATACAGACCAAAGTCCTTGGCTTATTCCAGATGACGCATTTGAGCGACTTGATAACGCGTATGTTTTTAGGGGAAAGGTTCGAAAGAGATTTGGAACTAAACTTACTGGATATGCTGAATTATCTGAGGCAACTAAGCAACTTAATTCTCGTTTACGGGTTCCTCTCTATGTTGCAGTTGAAAGTCTTGGTGATACAAATGGTGGCGGTGACATATCTGGAACTGTTGCAGGTGGTTACTATGCCATCGGTCAAACATTCAAGATTGGCCAAGAAATCTTTACAGTTACAGCTCTTGGAACTCCCGGAGTCATGACAACGACCGGAGCTGCAACAACGCATACATTTAATACGACTACAGGAGCTTTTGTTATTGTTGCCTCAGAAGCAACAACTGCAGCCTACTTTGATTCAAATAAAGCAGTCGTAACAAATTCAGATACAAGCATTGCAACAACTGGTACAGTACCTGGATCATCGTTTACAATAGGACAGACTTTCTCAATTGGAACTGAAATATTTACCGTATATCAAGATGGAACACTACATCGTTCAAGTGGAGACGTTACTGCTAGTCACGCATGTACATTTAATACGACAACTGGTGCGTATAGATTTATATATGTTGAAGTTGATACACAAATTTACTTTTATCCTTCACAGCCTGTAATGGCTCTTACTCAATACGAAGAAACTGATAAAGCGATTGCATTCGATCAACAATTTGCATATCAATATACGGGTTCCGCATGGGAACGACTTAAATACATTAATGCAACATGGCACAGTTCTAATAGCAAATTCTTTTGGACTACTAACTGGGCTAATATATCTCCTGCCACAAAATATCTAATTGCAACTAATTTTAATGCGACTGTCGGTGCTCCAGGAGCAAATGATGATCCAATTAAGTATTATAATGGAACAGCTTGGACAGACTTTATACCTAAGTTTTTAGTCGCTGGGGATGCAGTTGCGAGTGCAAAGTTAATTATACCCTTTAAGAATAGATTAGTTTTCCTCAGTACAATCGAAACAAATGCAGCTGGAACGCTTAATAGTGCTCATGAAAACAGATGCCGATTTTCTAGAAACGGAAGTCCATTCAACTTAGATATATCATTTCTTGAACAAAACCAAGTTGGCTCACAAGGAGCTGGTTGGATTGACGCATCTACTGATGAAGCAATTGTCAGTGCTGGATTTATTAGAGATAAACTTATTGTCTATTTTGAACGAAGCACATGGGAACTTTCATATACAGGTAATGAAGCGCAACCATTTTTATGGAGCAAGCTTAATAACGAACAAGGCTCTCAGTCAATGAAATCAACAGTTCCATTTGATAAAGCACTTATAACTGTTGGAGAACGCGGTATTACTGGATGCACTGGAACAACACTTGAGCGTTTAGATAATAAGATACCTGATGAAATATTTGATATTAGAACTACAGATAATGGCCCTCTTCGAGTAGCTGGAATTAGAGACTTTACTAATGAAATGGTCTATTGGACATTTCCAAATAATTCAGAAGACATAAATTCTTCTATTTTTACGAATAAAGTTCTTGTTTTTAACTATAAGAATGGAAATTGGTCGTTTAATGATGATTGCTTTACGGCATTTGGTTATTATCAACAACAAGAAGGTGCTCCATGGTCATCATTGACTGATTTTAAATGGGCACAATGGGCAAAACCATGGGATTCTGGATCAGCACAACCAGCATTTAAGCAAATTGTTGCTGGAAATCAACAAGGATACGTAGTTAAAATTGATCCAAACGTTACGACAAACGCATCTGCACTTCAAATTACAGATATTGCTTTCGATCAAGCAACAGGACTAGCTACTTTAAAGATAATGAATCATACACTTGGTGATGATACGTCAGATAATATGGACGTAATTAAACTATTGAACTGTACCATTGATATAACTGTAACAGCTGGTGGAGCTCTCGTAGAATCAAAAAATATTGATGATTTCTATGAGATGTCTATTGCTGGAGTTAATACGGTTACGATTGATCCTAAATTTAGCGCAGCATTAAGAAATCCATTGTATACATACACATGCCATGGTGGAGCAACTGTAGCACGTGTTTCAAGAATAGATATTTTGTCTAAAGAATGGAATTTCTACCTACCAGAAGCGCGATCAATATACTTATCGCAAATTGATTTCATTATTAAACGAACAAGCGCTGGAAAGATTACAATTGATTACTTTCCTTCTACAAGCAACATTTCAATGATTGATGCAGCTAAAGCATCAAAATCAAGCCTTGGAACTAATATATTAGAAACTGGCGCATATGCAGACCTTCCATTTGAAGCAACATTTAAGAGATTATCTCATCGTATTTACTTTCAAGCAGAAGGAACATGTGTTCAGATAAGAATATTCTTAAACGATGAGCAGATGGTTGTATCGGCAACAGCAGAGTGTGATTTTCAATTAGAAGGCATGATTATATCTGCATCTAGAACGAGCGATTTTGAATAATTTTAACGGAAAGGTATAGGGTGGCATCAAATAGTTCTGGAGTATTTGTACCTACGACTCGCATCATAGATGCTGGTGAAATCAGAGAAGCTAAGGTTGGTAGTGAGCAGTTTAAGGATATTCTTATTAACCTAACTGAAACTATTAATTCAATGTCATCTGCTATTAATAATAAAGTTAACGGGACAATGGATACTAGAGAATCTATTAGTGGGAATCAATTCTTTCCAGATCCAACATTAGATTCATCAAGTGAAACTACACCAATAGAAAGACCAGAGTATAGGAAAGTAATTAATTTTGGAGTCTTAGATCCAACTGGCACTACAAAAAACGTTGCACATGGAATATCAGTAACATCTAATACAATATTTACTCGCATATATGGCACTGCTACAAGGTCAACAGCATTTCTTTCAATAACTATTCCAGCTGAAGTTAATGCAGCAATAGGAACACCTAATGTAAAATTAAGTGTAGATGAAACAAATGTTAGAATAGATACAAATCCTGGAGACTGGAGCGACTGGTATGCAATTGTAGTTTTAGAATATTTAAAATAAAAAAGGAATAATATGGCTAATCCAGCTTTGAGCTCGGCTATGTTTGGAAACTATCTTTCAGGTTCACAGCCTGGTGGTCAAATGGGCGGCGGAACAGAAGGCGGAATGGGAAACTTTTTAAGTAGTCTTCTTTTTGGTCAAGGTGGCCAAGAAAACCAGTTCTCAAAAGTTACTCCTGAACAAAAATCTATATTAGATCAACTACTTCAACAAGGTGGTGAGAATACAAACTTTCAAGGCATCGAAGACACTGCTCGTCAACAATTTCAACAACAAACAATTCCTTCGTTAGCTGAACGTTTTACATCAATGGGAGATGGACAGACCTCCAGTGCATTCCAGAACGCCCTAGGGCAATCTGGAGCCGGTCTAGAGTCACAACTTGCAGGCCTCAAGTCTCAATTTGGACTTCAACAACTTGGAATGGGTATGCAACCACAATTTGAATCTACATATAACCCTGCTCAGCCAGGACTTTTACAGGGTGGAATGGGAGCGTTAGCACAACTGTTACCACTATTAATGTTAAAAAATGTTAAATAGGTGAAATTATGCCACAAATTATAAGAGAACAGAACTTAGGTACTAGCTTCGGTTCTGCAATGAGCAAAGGCCTTAATGACTCATTAAAAGCATTAATCGGTGCTAAAGTTAAACAAATGTTGCAAAGAAGAAAAGCTGATCAACCTGCTAAATCTCAACAAAGAAGTGCTAAAGGTCAGCAGATATTGCCTGAATTTATGCAAACACAAACTGCTCAACAGCTTTCTCCTCAGAATATGGCACCACAACAAAATCAAAACCCAGTTCAAGCTTATGGCGACTTGCTGCAACAACTTTCTTCAAGCACTGAAGTTCCTTCTCAGCAACAACAACAACAACAAGTTCCTCAAGTAGCTCCTCAAGTAGCTCATATAGCACCTATAGAATATAATTCAGCCCAAGGGTTTAGTAAGAAGATAAAATCGTTTTCAGGTAAAAATATTCCTGAAAAACTTATGTCCAGCCTGGTTAGTAAAGGTTTTGAAAAAGATGAAATGAATGCTATTACATCAACAGAATTAACTCCTAACATTGTAGATTTCTTTTTATCTAAAACAAAAGGTAGTCCAACAAAGGCTCGAAATTTAGCTAAAAAGTATGGCTTTAAGGTGTAAAAATGGCAGATTTATTTCAAGAACGATCAGCGATTTATAAGCAACCGACTAAGGATATTTTTGACGAACAAGCAAGTTCCTATGCTACAGAAGAACAAGAAGAACAAGAATCTACTATAGGAAAAGTTTTAAAACATATTCCAAAGCCTTTAGGGATGCCAGAACTTTCTGGTTCTATAGATGGAAATTTAATTGAAGGATTAAAAGCATCTGCAATAGGACAGATGCTTGGATTTAATGCACAATATCCAGCTGGAGATGCGTCACTTGGAGAGTCTCTTAAATTTAAAGCTGGAGCTCTTAGTGGAGATATTCCAGCAATGTCTCTTGGTAGTGTAGGTGGCGGTGCTCTTGCCGGACTTCTAGGGGCAGGGCCTCTTGGAGCAGCTATTGGAGCTGGAGCAGGAGCTTTTGGATTGCCAGAGCTAGTCAAGCAAATAGCTACATATATTAAAAAACCATCGGGTGATACGTTTGTAGATAAACTTGGAAATATTGCTGATATACCGATTCAAACTGGTAAACAAGCCCTAATTGGTGCTGCAACAGGTGGCGCTGGTAGATTAGCTCCATTGTTGAAGTTTGGTAATAGCAAAATAGGACAAGAAGTTATTAAGAGCGGTGCAGAATTAGCAGCTATGACTGGTGCTGGAGCTGCTATTGAGGGAGAATTGCCTTCTGCTAGAGAAGTAGCAGAAAATGCTTTATTGCTTGGTGGAATGAAGGTAGCTGGAGCTGGAGCAAAAGGTATAGAGCGTATAATTGGAAAAGAAGGATTGCCAAAGTCCACTCCTAAGCAAGCGCGTGCTGAACTTGATATATTCAAAGAAAGAGCTTTAGAGCTTGCTCCTAAAAAAGTAAAAGCTGGAATAGAAAAATTTAAAAAGGAACAACCATATTTTGATGTACTTAGAGATGTTGTTGGTAAAAAACACGAACGAATTGTTATAAGCCAAGAAAAATGGAATGAAACTTTTGATAAAGCCCAAGGCAAAGAACCGTATACTCCAAAACAATTAGAAGACGCAATACATTATGCTCAACGCAATCCCAATCCTGAAATTGCAAACGATAGTTTTCAAAAATTACATGAGCGAACACCAAAATCACTGCGTAATCTAATTGATAAAGACCTTAGAGAGCATTTTAAAACTACACTTGAAGAAAGAAATAAAAATCCATATTTAAAAAGTGTTGTTCCAAGAGAAGAAGTTGTTCAAAAATATTTACCAGGACTTTATGAAAATCCAGAAAAGTTTGATTCTGTATCCAAAAAATTAAGAGTAAAAGATCCATTCACAAATCAAAAAGAATTCTTAAACTATAACGAAGCATTAATAAAGGGCGGTTTAAAGCCTAGATATAAAGATTTGCGTAAAATTGTACAGGTTTATGATGAAATTGTAGCTAAAGAGTTTGCGGCAGCCGATATGCTGGAAAATATTCAAAAAATAGAAAAAGAACAAGACCGTAAATTAATAGTTACAAAGCATGATAAGGCTGAATATATCAATGCATTACATGATGGATATGAACGCTTTGATGATCATATGTTGCGTAGGATTAATAAAGATGGAATGTCAGAACATCCAACTGACGCTCCTGCATTAGTTGCCCCTGAAGTAGCTAGTTCGCTTAGAGGCATATTTAATAAAGATGCATACAAGCCTGGCAATAAGGTTTCGGATAGATTCTGGAAAGGTTACGACGCTCTTGCTGATACAATAAGAACAGGAAGAGTTAAGGCCTCTTTTTTCCATTATGTTCCTCTTGCAGAAAGTGCAGCTGGAGCTTTAGGTGGGAAAAAAGTATTTGGCATGAGAGGCTTAATGAAACAAGGCGAATCTCTAATTGATAATTTTGAATTTAGGAAAGATGCTGCGCGAAGTGGTCTAGTAATTCATAAACCTGCTGAACGATGGGAAACAGCTCAAAGAGTATCAAGTAAAATGGTTGATACTGCTATGAAATATCTGCCAGAAAAAGTAACAACTAAGGCACAAGAAAGCATATTCAATAAGGGTTTAACAAAATATATAAATTCACAAAAATATTTGTTTGAAAAGTTTCACCCACGTTTAAAATCTGTTGTTTGGAAGAACTATGTAGATGGATTTATTGATAAAGGAATCAAAGAAGGAAAACCTCCATCGCCAGAACAAGTAATAAAAATTAAAAAACAAATGGCAGATCGTGTTAATGCTGAATTTGGTGGCCAAAACTGGGAGATTCAGCGTGGATTTAATAATCCGGAATATAGAAAATGGCTTAAAAGAGTAATCGCATATCCCGATTGGACTACATCAGCTATAAAACAAGCAGCAGGTGTATTGTCAGGTGGTCTTAAAGGAGAACAATCAAGGAAGTATTTTCTTCGTGTTGGTCTAAATACTATGCTTTTGCATGGAACTTTAAAGTATCTTTTTGGAGGTTTTAAAAAAGCTGATCCAGGAGATAAGCTACAAGTTGGTGGAGCAGCTTGGAGTCCAAAGAAAGCAAAAGAAGAAATTACTAGTCCTGATCCATCAGAATGGTATAAATTTCCACTACCAGATGTACCATTTAATATTGCAGGAATTAAATTTAATCCAGGACGAGAAGCGCCAAGTGAATGGAAGAAAGTTGGTTCAAAGTTATACACACATTCTGGAAAACAGTTTCTTGAAATTAAAGACTGGTATAAAAATCCAGCAGTTACGTTTTTTAATAAATCAAATCCACTTCTTTCAATGGTATATAAACAAATGATGGGCAGAACTCCTTCAAAAGGTGATCGCGAAGGATTTGCAGTTCGTGGAAAGTTTTCAAGAGGAAAATTCGAACCATGGGACGCAACTAAATCAGGAACTGGTGCTCGTGCTGTTTCTAGAATAGCTTCAATAGCTGAAGAACCAATTCCATTTTCATTTAAAGCAGCAAAACAACATGGTATAGCTTCATTTGTGGCAACAGGATTTGGAGCAGTTCCAATATCAAAGGGAACAACTCCATACAAGGCAGCTCCTGAATTAGAAAAAGCATTTAAGAAAAATGACACTAAAATGGTTAATAGAATAAGAGCTGCATTAAAAGACAATGGATATACAGAGAGACAAATTAATAAAGTTGTTGGTATATCAAGAAGAAAAGTAAAAAAATAGCTTTTTGCAAACGGCTGAGGACAAAATTATGAGAAAAATATCACTTATTTGTTTTGTAGTATTGTCCTCAGCTTTCTTAAATTGTTCTGGAAAGCATCAAAAAATAGAAACAACTCACAAGTATTTAAGAAATTTAGAAAGAATTTTAATATTCGTCGAGGCAACGGAAGTTCTGAACCAAGTCCGACAGTAGATACAGATCTATAAAGTCTTTCTCTTTTCATAAGAAGCTTCTAATACAAGAGCATTCAAGATCAATAAACTAACATACTTAGTAATCGTGACATTTCGCTTGTGGGCATTCTTTCTAACGCCATCAATCATATGTGGCGGAAGATCTATCCCTAGACGTTCTCTATTTGGCCTAGCTGATTTACTTGCCTCACAATTGATTTTAGGGCCCTTCTTAATAGATATATATAAGTGATCTAGGTTCGTACATAATTTATTGTTACAGGTGTTACGTACATAATGAAATTCAGGTATCTTACCGTTAAATGCCATCCATGATGCACGATTCGCCCCTAGGGAAACTCCAAGAAATGAGATTCTAGGGAAACCACTTGTGCACACAGCACCCTGCCAGCCATAACAATCATCTTTTTTACTGCCACGAACTTGAAACTTTTTAAGCCTAGCAATAAGATTAACTTTTTTCGATTCAGTCATATTCATATGTGATCCATTTTTTGTACTATTTATTTCGTTACTACTTCTAAAAAACAGCTTAAAACAAAGTCTATTTTTTGTTTATATAATAGCATTGACAATTGTGAATGTCAACATAGTACATTTCTATTAGTAAATAAGGTGGTTTAATTGATAAATTAGTTGTTGATATAATTTTTTCAAATCCAAAGGAGGACGCGATGGCGGTAAATAAGACAAGGAATTTAAAGTATAACGTATTTAATCCTGATCAATTAGGTGGTATTTACCAAGCCCCTATTGTTTCAGAAACACGTTCACCTGCAACATCAGATTTTGCAGAAATTGGTACTGTATGGATCAATAAGGCTACTGATGATGCTTTTATTATTACTAGCATTGCAGCTGGATCGGCAACATGGACTGACCTTGCAGGGATTCCTGCAACAGGCACAGATGGTCAATTATGGATTGGCGCAACAGGAGCACCTGCTTTATGGGCAAATTTAGCTTCTGCTGGTGGATCTGTAACAATTACAAATACTGCTAATGGTATTAACTTAGAAGCAGCTGGTGTAGCTGCATTAACAGCATTAGACGGTGACGCAGGAACAGCGGTTCCTTTGGCTGGTGTTATTACAATTGCTGGTGGTACAAATATAACTACTGCTGGTGGTGTAAATACACTTACTATTAATCTTGATGGAAGTCCTAATGTAGCGGGCTCATTAACAGCTGGCACAACGATTTCTTCTGGCACTGGAATCACTTCAGTTCTTGGAAATATCGTTGCAAGCGCAGGAAATATTTCTACAACTGTTGGCTCAATTGACGCAGCATCAAGTCTTAGTTCAGGAACCTCAATAACTGCAGGAAATACCATCACCGCTACCGCAGGCGACATTACTGCCGCAGCAGGAGCAATTGAAGCAGCAACTACGATGCTTTGTGGAACTGGACTAACCGTTACCACTGGCGGTGCTCTTGTTTCAGCAGGAGATATTGACGTAACGCTGGGTGGAGTCACAGTTGCTGCAGGCGATTTAGCTGTAACTTTAGGCTCAATTGACGCAGGCGCGATGATAACCGGAGCGGTTGGATTGACAGCAACCACAGGCGGCGTATTAATATCGGCTGGTGATTTAGATATTACACTTGGTGATCTTAATCTTGATGCCGGTGATTTTAATATAACAGTTGGTGGAATTGACGTAGCGGCTCAAGTCGTTGCAGGAACTGGACTGGTTGCTACCACTGGTGGAGCATTAATCTCGGCTGGTGATGTAGATATTACACTTGGTAATCTTAATGTTGATGCCGGTAATTTAGATGTAACTATAGGAACAATCGACGCAGGCGCGATGATAACCGGAGCGGTTGGATTGACAGCAACCACAGGTGGTGTATTAGTATCATCAGGCGATGTAGATATTACACTTGGAAATCTTACAGTTGACGCTGGTAATATTGAAGCAACTTTAGGAACAATCGACGCGGGTGCTATGATAACCGGAGCGGTTGGACTAACAGCAACCACAGGCGGTGTATTAGTATCATCAGGCGATGTAGATGTAACTCTTGGAAACCTAACTGTAGATGCAGGTAATATCGAAGCAACTGCAGGATCTATCGAAGCTGGTACAACTTTAGTTTCTGGCACTGGACTGACAGTAACCACAGGTGGAGCATTAGTTTCAGCTGGAGATATTGATGTAACTTTAGGAAATGTAAACGTTGATGCTGGTAATCTAGACGTAAGCTTGGGAACCATCGATGCAGGCGCACTAATCACTGGAGCGGTTGGATTTACAGCGACCACAGGAAATATCACGACGAGCACTGGAAATTTTGTTTCAACTCTTGGATCTTGTACTGTAGCAACTACCCTCGAAGCAGGAACTGGAATAGAAACCGTGCTTGGCGACATCGTAAGTACGGCCGGAAAAGTCACAGCAAATACTACGATTGAAGCTGGAACTGGACTGATTACAGCCACGGGTGACGTCGTAAGTACCGCCGGAAAAGTTACCGCGGCAACTACAATGGAAGCTGTCGGAAATATTATCACTAGCACTGGAGATTTTACAAGTACTTTGGGTGGAATTACAGTTGCGACACTAGTTTCAGGTGGAACTGGAGTTACAGCTGTGACAGGTGACCTCACAAGTACTGCAGGAGCATGTTCAGCAGCAACTACGATTACTTCGGGAACAGGCATCAGCAGCACTATTGGAGATATTACGGCCGACGCAGGAGACCTAGTAGCGACCCTCGGTGGAGTTACCTGTGCGACTATTGTTCAAGCAGGAACTGGCCTCGCAACGAGCACGGGTGATATAGTCTGTACGGCCGGAAAAGTCACTGCGGCGACTACCATAGAAGCAGGAACTGGACTGACCACAGCGGCAGGAAATGTAACAAGTGCGGCGGGTGATGTTGAAGCAGAAACAGCAGCCAAGGGATTCATTTGTGGATCTGGAAGTAAAGTTATTGATGGATCAGGAACACCACACGGTTCAGTAACAGCACCAAAAGGTTCTTTATATTTAAGAGTTGATGGTTCTGGAGCAGCAGATCGTGCATACATCAACACTGATGGTTCAACAACTTGGACAAACTTAGTAACAGCAGCGTAATTTAAATTAATATACGGGGCACCGAAAGATGCCCCGTATTTACAGTAAGGTGAACGATGCGTACAAATAATAGAATCATAGCTATTGAGTTAACTTCGTTGGATTCAACTTCTTTAACGGTCAATTATCAAGCAATTAATCCAGATGGATTGGAAGAAGCATGTTATTTACTAAGAATTATTAATGATTCTGGTATGGATGTTACATTAAGTGGTGATGGTGTGACTGATAATGATTTTGTAATGGCAGGTGATACTGCAATGGTTACTGCTCCTTATTCGAGTGCTGATATGCCTAATTTTAAAGAAGGATCAATAATTTACGTTAAGAGTACTGGAGCAGGACAATCTGGTGCTGTATATCTTGCAGGTTATGCACGTACATAGGAGATTTAATGATTTCCAGTAATGCAATAAAAGTAATTGAGCTTACGACATTCGATGCAGGTGATCTTATTGCTACGTTTTTACCTATCAATACTACTGGGTTGCCTGATGCATGTTATAAGATTCGTATTATAAACAGGTCTAAGGGCGATGTTATTGTTAGTTATGACGGTGTGACTGATAATGATTACGTTCAACATGATACTGTTTTAAATGTGACAGTTCCAACACAGAAAAAAGACGCACTAGCTTTTAGAAAAAAAATGAAAGTGTATTTAAGGGGAGCTATTGGAATTGGTTATATCCATCTTATTGGATATTATCAACCACGAGGGTAGCTTTAATTAAAGTATAGAATAGATTTAATGTAGCGTGGTACAATAAATCTTAATCGTATTATTACAAGGAGTTATGATGACAAAAGACAAAAAAGTTGAAGAAGTAAAACATCAAGTTATGAAGACTGGAACATCAAATGAGATGGTAATTTCAGTTGAAGGAACAGAAGGCAGAGTTTATAAATTTAGCATGCCTTTTTTTGCCCCTCTTCCAGAATGTTATGATGCAGGAATTAATATTTTAAATGAAGTTGCTCGTTTATTTAACGAAGCAGTTGAACTTGCAAAAACAAAAGCTGCTGAAGAAAAAACAGAAGAATCAGTTGAAGTAGTAACAGAAAAAAAAGATAACTAATTATTTAACTTGGCTGTAGGTATGTACATCGTGCCTGCAGCCAAATTTAAAAAGTGGAGAGAGTATGGCACGTTCACTATCGGAAAGAATGCAGTATGAAGAACTTCGCACATTAGCATTTGGTTCAATTGCTGCTGGCTATACAGGAATAGGAACATCCCTAGAATATCCAGCTCGTATTACAAAAATTCAAAATTTAACAAACGTTACACTTCTTTTTTCAGTTGGTGGTGTATTAGACAATGATATTATTCCACCGAATGGATTTGCATTACTTGATGCTAAATCAAACGATTTCTATCTTGCAGAAGGAGATCGTATTTATGTAAAAATTTATGATGACGCTCCAACTGAAGGGATCGTAGCTGTTACTTCAATTTATGGTGTCTCTGAATAAAACTTAGGAGTAGGTATGAGTCAAGCGGGTCAATTTTACCAAAAGACATTAGTATCAACTTTAACCGGTGATACGGGCGGAGCGGTAGGGCCCGTAGCTGGCAATATCGACTTAGTAGGTGGAGCTGGTATAGCAGTTGATGGATTTCCAGGAATTAGCACATTAACTATTACTGCTAGTGGAATGGCATCAAGTTTTGTAACTGACGCTGGGACGGCAACTCCAGTTGCTGGTGCTATTAATGTACTTGGTGGATCTAATATACATTCAAGTGGTGCTGGAAATACAATAACACTTGATCTAGATGATGATGTGACAATCTCAGGACAATTAGAAGCAAATGAAATCGAATCTATTACATACATTAACGCGCTTACTTCCATTAGCGCACTCACTGGAGATATTACTGCACCTCACGGAGATATCTCTGCTGGTGGCCAAATGGTTTCTACAGGGGATATTACGTCTGTAAGTGGTGATATTACAGCCCTAGCTGGAAATCTTACCATTGTGGGAACTGCATCAGTATCTGGAAACATTACTTCTTCCGCAGGAAATGTAATATCACAAAATGATGTCATCTCTAATACTGGAGATATTTATACATCATTGGGGTCAATCATTTCAGCAGCTACGATTACATCTGCAACTACCATAACCAGTACTGCAGGGGATATCGTTGCAGCTGGTGGAAATATGATTGCGTCAGGCACTATTACTGGTATGTCTGGACTACGAGCTACGGCTGGTGGTGTAATTGTATCAGCGGGAGATGTTACCGTTACCCTAGGGGACATAGAAACTTTAGCTGGATCTATTGATTCGGCATCTACTATTTCAGCAGTTGGAAATATTACATCTTCTGGTGGAGACATTCAAACTACTGTAGGTGATTTAATATCTGGTAATGACATTACAGCTACAAATGATATTAGCACTACAGCTGGTACGATTTCTTCATTTGGAACTATTACAAGTACTAACGGAAACATCGAAACCACAACTGGATCCATTGATTCCGGATCCACAATTTCTGCAGTTGGAGACATCACAAGCTCCACTGGAGATATCGTATCGACGAATGGTGATCTCCGAGCTCCCAACGGAACGCTATTCGTCAATACGTTCTCAGCAACCGGCGACATTATTTCTAGTGGTGGAGACTTAATTGCCACTGTTGGAGATGTTAAGGCTGGAAATAAATTATATTCTGGAGCTGGTCTCGAAGTTACGACAGGAAATATTGATGTATTGACAGGTCGAATCAATGTTAATGTTGGTGGAATAGAAGTTAATCAAAACATTGTATCTTTAAATGGTAGTATATTTGCTACAAATGGCGATATAACTGCTGGATATTCAATAGTTGCTGGAAGTGATATCACTTCTGTAATTGGCGATATAACTGCTAGCGCAGGAGATATTACTGCAAAATATGATGTTGAATCTATTAGTGGAAATATCAATGCATTAGCTGGAAATATTACAACATCTGTTGGATTTATACGGTCAGCTGGAGCTCTTATAGCAGATGTTAATCTGCAAGCAACTGGAACTGTTCAGTTTACTGATATTACAGATGGCTATCTTAAAGCAGATGCGACTGGTTTTGTATCTTCAGTTGATTTCGATCAAGACAATATGCTTTATGTTGGTAAACATGGTGATGATGCTAATAGTGGATTATGTCCATCAGAAGCTAAGTTAACCATTCAAGCAGCAGTTACTGCTGCCGCAGCCGGTGATACAATTATTGTTTATCCTGGAACATACGAAGAAACAATAACTCATGCTGCAAGCAATGTAACTATCTTAGGGCAAGGTAAACCAAGTAATTGTATTATTACTCAGGCAGATGCTAATGTTATTGACTTCGCAACATTTTCTGGAATCCAATATAAATTCTTTGGAATTAGTTGTACGGCAGCAACAACAGCTATATGGACAGTTGAGGGTTCTACCGGTTCATGCTCATTTAAAGAATGTCAATTATCTATGACTTCTGCTGCTGCTATAGCTGCTGTAGCGCAACCTGGCGTTGGTAGGGTAACTGGAGCTGGAACGTTATCTGTTATTCTCGGAAAAGCATATTACTATCATACCGGCAATGGTGGTGCAACTGCCAATAAAGGAGCATTTGCAACTGCAGATGGTGGCCTTGTTTCATTAAGCCTTATTGAAGATTTAACAGTTTCTAATAGTGGTACAGCTTTGGTAAGTGGTATAGGTATCGATACAGCATCTACTGGTAATATTAATATTCATGATTGTATTATTCATGTTACTGATCCAAATGCTACAATCGTGGTTGGTTTAGCATATCTTGATGGTACGGGAACAGATAGTGAGTTTTATAGAAATACAATCCATGTACAAGCAACCAACAATACTGCGTACGGTTTCTTTAGTGCTGATACAGCTTCAACAAGTAGGTTCTTTTTTAATCATGTTCATGTAGAAGACGCAGCTGGTGCAAGTTATTCATACCTTGTTGGTAATGGAGCAACTGTAACTGTAATATTTGATGATGTTGTTGCTGCTGATGGTGCTAGTGTGGCTGCTGGTGGCATCTTCTATGAAGTTAAAAGCCCAGTAGATGGTGATATGATTTGCAGTGGCCCTACGGCAGCAGGCAATAGAAATATAACTGTTGCAAATACAGATAACACAGCTACGGCATCAAATGCTTGTGTGTGCACGTCTGTTGGTGGATCAACTTCAACTGGTGACCCATATACAAATTACTTAGTTACTGGTGCAGGAACATATTCAGTAGGTATTGATAACTCAGACAGTGATAATTTTAAGATCACTACTGGGGCAACACCTTCAGCTGGTACAGACTTGTTCACTATGACAAGCGCTGGTGTTATCACATTAAATAACGATCTTGATGTTTCAGAGGGTGGCACAGGTGCATCAACTCTAGAAGATCATTCGGTGCTTGTTGGATCTGGAACTGGAGCAATTACTCCCTTAACGGTTGGAACAAACGGACAAGTTCTACTTGGTTCAACTGCAGCAGATCCAGTATTTGCAACATTAACATCAACAGGTGGAACTGTAACATTTACTGAAGGCGCTGGAACTTTAAACTTAGAAGCTAGTATAAGTGCGCTGTGGGAAGAAATTACTGATGCTTCTAAGACAATTGTTAACGGTGAAGGCTATATAGCTAATAGAGCAACATTAGTAACATTTACACTTCCTGCTACAGCAGCCGTTGGAACGACTTTTAGAATAACAGGAATAGGTGATGGTGGTTGGAAGCTTGAACAAAACGCTACACAATACATTAATATTAGTTCTTCTACTACTACAGTAGGGGCTGGAGGATCACTAGCTTCTTCAGACGATATGGACTCAATAGAGCTTGTTTGTGTTGTAGAAGATGATGGATGGAACGTAATAAGCTCTATGGGCAACATAACAGTAGTATAAAAAGGAAATATTATGGCAACAGTAAACTCAATAGGATCTTCAAAGCCGGTTGAAGTAGCATTTGGTGGTATTGGTGCATCAACCCTTACAGATCATGGTGTCCTTATCGGTTCAGGAACTGGAGCAATTACACCGCTTACAGTTGGAACCAATGGGCAGCTTTTAATAGGCTCTAGTGCGGCAGACCCTGTATTTGCTGCGTTAACAAGTACAGGTAGTACTATTACATTCACAACTGGTGCTGGAACATTAAATCTTGAATCATCTGCATCTCCTACACTTACGATGAACGATCAAACTGGAACAACTTATACGCTTGTTCTTACAGATAACGGCAAGATGGTAACATTGACAAATGGTGCTGCAATTGCTTTAACGATTCCAACACATGCATCTGTTGCATTTCCAATTGGAGCAAATATTTTATTATATGCTGGTGGTGCTGGAACAGTTACGACTGGTGCAGCAGGCGCGACACTTCGCTCACGTGGGTCTGTTTATGATTCAGCGGGACAATATGCAATGATGTCAATTGTACAAACAGCAGAAGATGTATGGGTATTATCGGGTGACATTGCATAAGAATTGCTGGCAATATAACACTTTTCATGATATAATTCTTTTACGAAAGGGCTATATCATGAGAAAATGTAAAACATGTGGAAAAGAAAAACCGTTAGAAGATTTTCACAAGAGAGGAATCTCTAATAGAACGGGGTTACAAAAAAGAAGTTGGAGATGCAAAAAATGTCAAAACAA
>Ga0075116_10000183_pt1 | contig 29773 bp, 50 predicted proteins | sample AntAceMetag02UKC_FD_69786 | JGI IMG/M metagenome (GOLD analysis project Ga0075116, IMG submission 69786) | Saline lake microbial communities from Ace Lake, Antarctica- Antarctic Ace Lake Metagenome 02UKC | ecosystem: Environmental > Aquatic > Non-marine Saline and Alkaline > Saline | place...
CTTAAGAAGATTAAAAAAGGTGAATAAAAAAATAGGTTTACTTTATGAATAAACAAATAATACTCGGAATAACTGCTCTGCTTATCTGTGTTGGATTAAGTGGATGTAATGAAAAAATTGATTCAGAAATTGACACAGAAGATTTTGAAGGAACATGGTATGGTTACTTTTTTTCAGAAAAAGATGATGGTTGCTACACAGATTCAGTAACGTTTTCAGAAAACAACATGACTTGTCATCTTTCAGGAGATGATTGTAACTATGATACGGATACTCTGTTGTATAGATATACAATAACCAATGACACGTTAATGATGTATGTTCATGGTTATGAATATGCATCTGTGAATTTCACTGTCAGATTTGAGGATAATAAGAATATATTATTCTTAACATATAATGATGATAATGAATATAGACTTGTAAAGTATCAACAGTAGAAGAAAAATGATAATAAAAATGAAATGCCGATGGTGTAAAAAATCATTCGAAGAAATGGATTCTGAATTTCCTCAAATGTGTAAATCATGTGCAGATCAAAAAAGAAAGAATAGTAAAAAACATCTGATTTAAAATTTAAAAAAAGGAGGTGAATAAATGGATTATACGCTTTATCTGATATTTACAATAGTATTTCTGATTACAATGAGTATATTGAAATTGAAATACAAAAAACAGTTAACCTTTTCAAAAGTTGCAAAGTATAGTTTTTTGATTTCAATTGCTGTATATATTTCAACGTTAATTCTTGGACTGATATTGCTCGAGATGAATGGTTATGAATATGAATTGTCGATAGCAGTAGAAATCGGATCAATTATTGGATTTTCAATTGCAAGTGTTATAATAGGAATAATATACTATGCAATAGCAAGATTTATCATTGTAATACCGATTAAGAAAATACATGCATTAAGAAATTAAAGGTCACCATATCACTTCAAACAGAAGATATGGATGATGGTGACGAGGATTTTTGGTTTTGTTTCCTCCATTTACATCCATATCTTCTAACTCTTTTTTTAACAAATTTTATATATAGATTTTATCATTAACAAATTGATGATGAGATGAATAATACAATATACTACGGCGACAACCTACCGATAATAAAAAAATATATCAAAGATGAATCTATCGATTTAATTTATCTCGACCCCCCGTTTAACAGTAAGAAGCAGTATAACATGATCTACAAAGAACCATCGGGAAAAATTTCAGAAGCACAATCTCTTGCATTTGATGATACATGGAAATGGAATGAAGAAACACAAAGAACATATGAAGAATTAATTATTAATGGAGATCACGATGTTGTATCAGCAATAAAAGCATTTTATTCAATGTTTGGAACAGCTGACATTACAGCATACCTTGTTATGATGTCATCGAGATTAGTAGAACTTCAAAAAACATTAAAACCAACGGGAAGTATTTATCTTCATTGTGATCCAACAGCGAGCCACTATCTTAAAATTATAATGGATTCAATATTTGGAGTAGAAAATTTTCAAAACGAAATTATATGGTATTATCAAACAGGTGGTGCTTCTAAAAAAAGATATTCAAGAAAACATGATACTATTCTTTTTTATACCAAAGGAGAAAATTGGATTTTTAATTCAAAGGATGTTCAAATAAAAAGGTCGGAAAAATCAATTAAACGAGCACAATTTGCAAATGCAAGAACAGAACATGATGATGTTTTTAAAAACCCTGATGATGTTTTTTTGATAAAGGCTATGAACTCAATGTCAAAAGAAAGAACGGGTTATCAAACACAAAAACCATTAGCTTTGCTTGAAAAAATTATCAAAGGAAGTTGTCCAAAAGATGGTATTGTATTTGATCCGTTTTGTGGTTGTGGAACGGCTCTTGTAGCAGCTCAAGAATTAGATAGAAAATGGATTGGAATTGATATTACTTATTTAGCAGTAAATGTTTTACAACAACGATTTGAAAAAATTTTTCCAGGAATTAAACCAGGAATAGATTTTAAAATAGAAGGCGAACCAAAAGATATGTATGCTGCTGAAAAATTATCAGAAAAAGAACATCAGTTTGCAATTTGGGCTATAACAAAAATTGGCGGAAAACCAAACAAGAAAAAAACTGGTGATAAAGGAGTTGATGGGTTTTATGATTTCTTTGATAATGGTACTCCAAAAAGAGGTCTTATTCAAGCAACAAAAGAAAAACGTGGTGGTGGACCAAAGAAAATGAGAGATTTTTGTCATGTTGTTAAAAGAGATAAAGCATCAATTGGTATTTTTATTACATTGGATCAACCAACTCAAGATATGAAAACAGAAGCAATTGGTGAAGGGTTTTATAATACAAAATTATGTGAAAAATATCCAAAAATACTGATTGTAACAATAGAAGAAATATTATCAAAAAATAGACTTAATATTCCACCACCAAAAAGATATTAGAAGGTGAAAAAATGAAGAATTTATTAAAAACAAAAAAAGAAAAAGATATTGAAGAAAAAAAACAAAGAAAGTTCGTTGTTGGTAACGATGTAGAACCAGAAGTTATTGGTAAAAGTATAACATTGAAACAAGAAAATTATGATGAACTGGAAAGAATCAGAATCAAAAATGGATGTGACAATTTTGATGAAACGGTCATGGGAATTCTTGATCTTTTGAAAGAAACAAAGGAAACAGAGGAACCAAACATAATTTTACTTCGTGATATTGTTGATGATTTGTTTGTTAGTATCAATAAATTGAAAAACCAATTGGAGAAAAGTTCACAAGAATGAGGTGATAAGTGTAATGTAATTGGGATAACATTACACAATATCAACAGTATATATTACACACCCATCATTTATATAACTTTTCAAAAATTGTATTTCATTTTTTAAATTTAATATACTGTAGAAACCCTTTTATATTCTAACAGGCCATATATAGGCGAAGGTGGTGATTTCGAAATTAATAAAAAATTTAGTTTTGAAGTAAACAAAAAATATAGAGTTAAAGGATTTGATGTTCGAGAAAAACCAATTGATATAAAAATAATCGATTTTCAACCTGTTATGATGGCGAAATTTCGCAGAGTGAATAAGTCAAAACGTGGTGCGAGTTCCTCTGGTAATATCATTATTGACAGCGAATTTGGACACGGATTTATGTTTAATAAAAATAGATCCACAACGTTCACCATCGATAACGATGTTTTAGAAACTGATTTTAAGAAAAAAAGGAGAAAATAATATGAAAGCAAGATTACAATCTAAATTGGTGGGGTAGATAATGCCAAATGGTATTGGTTATCATGCGCCACCAGCAAAAGGTATTGGTTATCATGCGCCACCAACAAAAGGTATTGGTTATCATGCGCCACCAACAAAAAGTGTTGGTCAAATTGCGGCTGAGGCAAAGCAAAAAGCAGAGGAAAAGGCAAGGATTGAAGCCGAACGAAAGAAAGCAGAGGAAAAGGCAAGGATTGAAGCCGAACGAAAGAAAGCAGAGGAAAAGGCAAAGATTGAAGCCGAACGAAAGGAAGCAGAAAGAATACGACAGGAAGCATTGCGTCGTGCTCGTGAAGCAAGAGAACGATTAGAAAAAATCAAAGAAATTGCTGAGAAAAAGAGAGCTCAAATTCTTGCAAAAGCAAAACCACCAACAAAAGGTATTGGTTATCGTGCGGCAGCCGCAAAACCGCCACCAATTCGTGAAGTAAAACCTATCACTATTACTGAACCAAAACCCACTACTGTTGTAACGGTTGAAAGAGAAAACGGGATCGGAATATCACCTGGTCGTGCTTTCCCAGGAGTTGGTCTGGGGGCAGTTGCTGAATCACTTTCTAAAGGAGCTGTTATACCTGTTGTAGAGCCTGCGCCAGAACCAACTATTCCATCTGTATTGCCTTTTGATGTAACTCCGTTTGAAAGAATGATGATAACACAAGGCGGCACTCAGGCACAAGTTGGTATAAAAATATATGAAAAAAGAACAGGCAGAAAATGGGGCGAATATCCAGAACCTGAACCAGAACCACCAACGTTTGAAGAAAAATTACGGGGGTATGGTATAGTCCGGCAAAAGATACTTTTTGGCGATGAAGATGATGTAAAACCTCGAGTAGGAACAATTGCAGAGAGAATCCTACTCCCTCCAGAGGAAATCGCAGAAGCTCATATGGAGAAAGAAATTGTTAGTTCTCTTGCTGAAAATGAAGTTACTCCAGAATCAATTGCAGAAATAGCACGAACATATAATGATAATTTAGAAGAATTGAAAGATGCATCCAAGGATAGTACGTGGCAGTTTGAGGAAAGAGGTAAAACATATACCCAAAGCGATGCAGTAAAACACATGGAAGAAAATACACCAGAATACGTACTTAAGGATGTAAAAGGTGTAGGATATTCATACGCTGGAAAAACAATTGATCTAACAAAACCAGGCGCTTTTGATGAAATTGTTAATTTTTATACAGGTTCTCAAGAGTTTGTTGGTGGGGTGTTACAAGACCGGGCAATCAATCAAGCTTACAAAGCTACAATAAAGGAAAATCCACATTTGAAAGATATTATTGATCGCTACGAGAAGATTGATCCAAACAAAGCGGATGAACTTGAATATCATCTTCGTAAGGACATAGAAAATCAATATTCATATACTCCTACGGAACCAACAGCTGATTTTGTTTCTAATCAGTTGTATCAACAAATGCCTGAATCAGATCGAATAGCCCACGATATAAAGTATACATTTCCACATGAAGATACCAACCCAATTGATATTATCGGAGTTCCTGGGTCATACAAATATTTTTCAGGTGTTACAGGTCCAAAGAAAACTGAAATTGTAGGTGAAATTTATGATTTGTATAAGAAAGGTAAACTTCCTGAGATAATGGGTCCAGGTGGTTTAGGATTTAAACGATTACTCGGAAAAAAAATAAGCGGAGTTGACATAAAAAAACACAATCAACAATTACGAGATTATAGAAAATTGTTAATGAATCAGGGTTTTGGTAGAGAAGTACCCATTAAAGAAATGGTATCGTTTAAAGGAGAAAAAAAACAATATCTACCAGGGTTGAGTTTTGAAGGAGAAAGGAGACTTCGCGACTATGAGAAGAAATTGAACGATGAACGAACGAAGACAGTAATTTGGAATACTTTGACAGATCCTGAGTATACAGAAAAAGTATACGAAAAGATGGGCACTATTCCACGAGTTCTTTATCAAATGGGAGAAGCAGCAGTAACAGTAGCTGCTATTCCAATAACACTTCCACAGGCGGTTATAAAACTTGCTACTGGAAAAACTATTGGTGTCGATGTTGGTAAAGGTCTTGAATCGTATAGATACGGCCCGAAAGGCGTTTGGACTACCTTATCACAAGAAGCTATGGCAAAAGTAGGAATTGGTGCACCAGTCAGTGAAGCAGAAAGACTTCAAATTAAAGAGCGACCACTTGAATTTTTTGCAGCATCGCTTAGTGAAGCAGCATCATTTTATGGACTTGGAAAAGCAACAAAACTTATTCATGCACCTCTTGCAGCAAGAGGAATAAAGATGCCGTCAATGACGGGAATTGCTCGAAGAGGATTAAGATATACGGCGAAAATATCAAAGAAAGAAATATCACGAGTTTTCGGTCCTAAATTAAGTGTACTTGGTAAACCATATTGGCCTACAACAATACAACAAATCAGTAGAGTTCCTGTTGGAAAATGGATAACACATGGTCGAGGATTATTTGGAAAAGAAGTATCAAGACGAGGACTTGCATATGTAACAAAAACAACTAAACCATTTACTAAAGTGATAACAGAAAGAGTTCCACGAACATTAGGTAAGGGATTTCGAGAACGAATTGTTTCTGATGTTACTACACCAAAACCAACATTATTGGGAAGAGCTCAAATGATTGGAGCAAGAAGAGAAATGGGGCTTATGAGAACTTCAGCTGGTGATGTGGGATATAGGATAGGAAAAGAAACTTTAAAACGACAACCATCAGCGTTGCGTACTGGGTTATCACGTGGATTGGAACAGTTTAGATATGACTGGCGACTGCCAACAAGAGAAGGCTATCGAGCGTTTGTAGGCGAACCAATTGCAAGAAGAGGATTGGGCACAACACTTGAAACTGGATATAGAAGACTTGTTGGTTTGGAAAGAAAAGTAGGTAGAGCAGCAAAAGAAGAAGTAACAACAGTAATCGCTGAAAAACCAGGAGTGTTAGGAACACAAAAAGGTACTTTCATAAAAACGGTATACAAAAGAGCAGGTGGTTCAAAATGGATTTCAGAAAAAGAATATAATAAAATAGCTGAAATGTTTAGTAAAAAAGGAGTTAAAAAAATAGGAGAAGCCAAATCAATAAAACTTGGTGATAAATATTATTATCAGGATGCGGCAGGAAATATTACAGAAACAACAAAAGCGGTAGCAACATCACCAGATGTAAAAGAGATACTCGCGGCGGTGACAGAACAGGAAACCTTGAAAAAAGCAGCGATCCTTAAACCAGTAAAACCTTCATTGCGCACTACGATGAAAGTATTCAGACGTGAAACAGCAGGAGGATTTCCTCTCGCAGAACAAATGCGACTTCCAAGTGCACTTCGTGAAGCAGGAAGATTTGGTAGAGATGTAATGAAACGATTAGAAAAAACACCTACCATAACCAGAATGGGGGGAATTAGTGATGTTCCTTATGCGATAGCAAAACAACCAATACGAAGAGACATTTTTACAACTGGTTTTAGAGTTGGTAGAGAGAGAGTCGGTGCACTTAAAGGTAGGTTAGCAAAGCGTGCAGTAGTGAAAGAGGCCGTTGAAACAAGAATTAAACCGTATACTTATACAACTCCAAGGGGTGGACAATATTATATTGGTCGATTGCGACCTACTGCTGAAGCAATTACAAGAGGAGTAAAACGAGAAGTATCGGATTTTTATTTTCCAACAACACCTGGTGGTGAAGCTCTTGGATTAGCAGGTCGTGGACTTGGTTTTACTGGATTAGGTACGGGTCTTGGTATTGGTTACAGAAGAGAACTTGATACAACAGAAGTAACTGACATTGATAAAGCAGAAAGAAGACTTCCAGGAATAATACAAGAAGTAGAAGGAAAACAAGTTGTAACACCTGTTGCAATCACAGAACGGATGCCTGCGAGAGAACAATTACGAGGGATGTTACCTTGGCAGGTGCAACCACAAATATCGGCGATGCTTCCAATGACTGTACAACGACAAGAACCCGGTTTTATTCAAGAACAAGTACTTCAACAACAATTAGTTCCAATTCAACCTCAAGTTGGTATGGAATTAGAATTACACAAACCGAAATTTCCTTTTTCGATAGAAGACGAAGAAATGGAAGAAAGACGAAGACGTGAAATGTTACAACGTCAACAGAGAGGAATCGGATATAAAGAACGTGAATACAAAGTTCCAGATATTTGGGGTGTTACAAAATCACGTGCACGAATAGCACCACAGCAAATGTTTGGACCAAGAACTACTACTATCGCTGCTACAGAAAGAAAACAAACTACTAAACCAAAAACAAAAAAAATACAACAACCACGACAACGAGCTACTCCGTATCGACCTCCTACAATGAAACAAAAACCAAGAAAAAAACAACCAGGCAAAATGTTTGTTGATACATCAATTTGGGGAATGAAATCACAATGAAAAAAGAAAAAATAATTCCAATAAGGCTGATACCAGAGAATCATGATTCTGATTGGGACGGCGTGCCAAATTATCGTGATTGTCAACCGTTTAATCCACATTATCAAGATAAACCTAAAATTAGAAAAAAGAGAGATGTTTCTGATGAGGAAAGTTTTTATTTATGGGGAAAAGACCGTTTAGTTGAAGAAAATGAAAAGATGGATGTTTCTGATGAAAGTTTCCATTTATTTGGAAAGAAACGTTTGTTTGAAGGTGATTGAAGAATGAAAAGAACAAATATTATTCCAATAAGATGGGTTCCAGATAATTTTGATTCTGATTGGGACGGCGTGCCAAACTGTAGGGATTGTCAACCGTTTAATCCGAATAAACAAGATACAGTTTTTAAAAAATCTAAAGTCAGGAAAAAGAAAGAACTTCTTCACATGGAAGGTGATGTATCAATTGATAATGGATTTTATTACAAAAAACTCAAGAGTATTGTAGATTCTCATGCAAAATCAGGCAAAAAACGAAAAAAAAAGGAATTAAAAAATGAGTAAAAGAGTGAATGTGCGAACAAGAGTTCGAAGTGTATCAAGATCTCGAATTATATCAAGATCAAATTCTATTAGAGGAAGAACACCATCAACATATGAAATCGGTACTCCTGAAAATTATAAAAATCAGAGATATAAAGAAATAAATTAGAGGTGATGGAATGGATAGTGGTAATTTAATGGGAGTAGTGACAGCTGGAGTAGGTATTGCTGTGATGGCAGGTATTGCATGTCATACTATGAGAATGGTTGATAGATCAATGAATGGAATGAATAGAAATCGAGGAACAACATCATATGGGAGAACACCAGCAAGAGCAAGAGCACCAAGCACACGAAGATCAACATCGTCAAGAAGAACTTCAAGGAGAAGATAATGAAAAAAATTTCTTCACTAACTCAAAACGCAAGAAAAGTCATAAATCAGGACGAAGGTCGATCATTATACAGAAACGTGCGTGATAATCTACAGAGAAAGTATGGAAGAACAAGAAAATGAAGTTCAAACAATGAAAAATATATGGAGATGATAATATCAAAGAAAAAATAATTCCGATAAGAATAATACCAGAATATCACGACACAGATTTCGATGGTGTCCCCAATTTCAGGGATTGTCAGCCATTTAATCCGAATCGACAAGATATTATTAGTACTCGATCTGTTGAAAACCAATTTAAAAAACCTGGGAAAAAAACGAGCACAAGCATATGGAAAAGTCAGTTTGAAAATAAAAAATTAGATGAAATTTCATATCGAATGTACGGAAAAAACTACTCACAATTGGATTTTCAACAAAAAAGAAATGTAACAAGAGAATTCAACAGGATGATATAAAATGAAAAGAACTAAAATAATTCCAATAAGAATAATACCAGAACATCATGATACCGACTGGGACGGCGTTCCAAACTATAGAGACTGTGATCCTTGGAATCCTAAAAAGCATACAAGTCGATTTTTTGTAAAATCAACATATTATCCAGAAATAAAAAAAACAGGATCATTCAAAAGTCAACAAATTCGTGAGTGGAGACTAAAAGAAAAAAATCGAATTTCAAAAAAGCTTTTTGGAAGATCATATTCTGGTTTGTCAACAGAAGAGAAACGGAAAGTTGACGCTGTATGTTCTATGTATGAAAAAGGAGTTACAATTAGGTAAAATGATATGTTTATGGCCACTGATAAAAATGGAGAGAAGCATTTCTTCAAAACGAGATCAGATGCTGAAATTATTGATGGTGAAATCACCAAAACGACAAATCTCTATATGTTAATGATGAGATTATCAGGTAAGGTAAAAGAATGAGAAGATCAGCAGCAAAAAAACGTATGAGTTTTAGAGCAAAAGGAAAAATTAGGAAATATTGAGGTGTAAAATGTTAGTATTTGAAGATGATTTCGGAAATAAGTTATATAAAAAGAAAGTTAAAAAACATGGAAAAGAAGGTATACAATATTTTGCAAAGAATATAAAAAATCAACTCGTTGATGAACGAGGACTTTCAATAATGATGAAAGAGGCAGGTGTATTTCGTGAATATCAAATGACAGCAATTTCTCCAAGAGGTGAAAGAATTCGAAGATATTCAATGACTGAGAAAATAATCCCGATAAAGGTGATATAGAAAAAATGCCGTATACTATAACTCAAAATAATGGAAGAGTCGTTCAAGAGATGTTCAACACTCGACGTGACGCAGAGTATTATCTTGCGTATAATCGAATCCAGGGAAGGATAATGTTTCACAATCAACGTGCAGCACCACAACCACGACCATCAATGCCGATACAACGTTCATCACCAATTCCATCACCACCAGTTCAACGACGTTCTCTCATTCCAAATATGATAGGGACTTACAATCCTAATTCTGCGATTTTTCAGAAAACGAGAAAATTCAGACCCGCGACAACAAAAAAAACTATGAGTGAGATGAATCAATATTGAAAAAAGAATTATTTACAAATAACATAGGAACACATCGTTCATTTAGAGATTATATGATGTTCATGTTTTTTCCTATTGCTGTTTCAATTGATTTTAATTTAACAAGTCTTACAACTGAAGGAATATTACGTGTTGCGTTTGATCCATATGTATCAGTTTTTGGAAATCTTACATGGGGAATCGTGCTCGGATTTATTGGAACAGGTCTATATGCAAACGAAAGAAGCATCGGAACAATTACAACATATTTGGTACTTGTAGGAATATTTGGTGCTATATTATTTCCAGCGCAGTTGGTTATGTTGTTTGGTCTTTTATTAGCATTTGTGCTTTCGGTGATTTTCTATATTACATTTATAGAGTCACGAACATAAAAAATAAAAAAAAGAAGGTAAAAATATGAGTAAGAAAGATATAACTCTATTGTCGATACGCACTCGGTTCGGGGAAGCAAGGTGTGAAAGAACATCCAATCTAATACAGTATGTGCTATTTCACCCGTCTCATCCCTACGGAAAAGTGATGAAAGTGGTACATCTCGATCCATCAATTCCACTTGACACACATAGAGATAGATTTAGAGAATGGGTGAAAAATGACTTAGAACGACGTAAATTCATAAATTGGAGAGGAATGTAATAGATATAATTTAAAAGAGGTGATGAAATAAAATGGCAGTAGATGTAAGTGGTATAGCAGGAGATGTATATGGTGTTGTTGGAATGGGAATAGGTCTTGGTGTATTAGCTGGTTCAGCAGGAATGGTCATGAGATCGATGGATAGAAATCTCTATGGTCGAAAAGACGCAAGTCAACGTGGTTGGAAAGAAGGCGGTCGAGGTCGTTATCGCACTGAAATTTGCAGACATCCACAAATACGAAGAACTACAACAACTCGTAGAAAAACAACTACAAAGAAACGAACAAGATATACTCCATATACAACACAGCGTGATTTCTATAATCCATTCACAGATCAGCCAAAATTTGATATTGAAAGGAGATTCTAATGCACTTGATGAAAGCAAAAAATGGTGATGTAGTTAAAATTAAAAATCGACCACCAATAAAAATCATAAAAGTTGGAAATGGTTTGCTGCATTACACTCAAAAAAGAAAGAAAGGAATCATGGTGTTCAACATATTTACCAACAAGTATTATGATTCTCTTTCAGATGGAGAAACTAAAATTATTTCTCCTATTGTAAAAAAAATGGAGATGGTGAAATGAAAAAAGATAAGTACTACATAAAAAAATATGGAAAAAAACGAATTCATGTATGGAGTTCTAAAAAGGCCGCTCAGTCTGAGATGAAAAATTTACGTCAACGTGGATATAAAGTAAAATTAGCACCAGATAAAAAAAGCATAATAATAATTGGCAAAACAACTCGTGGCGCTGAACGTGATAGATTTGGAAAAAGATTAATGATGTCTCCAACTATGAGACAATCGACCTTAATGGGTATCCCGAGACCAAAACCATATTTCACTTCGCACACGTTTCGTCAACCTTGTTTTACTTTAAGAAAATTTGGCTGGGCACGTTAATGATGTTTGAAAAATGTATAATTTAGTGCGTGCATCAAATAATGAATTGTTGAAAAAAATCGATGGTGACGTGTCTTACGCAAATAAAGAAAAAATGAAACTTGAAAAACAAATCAATTCAAAGGTTTATATCTATCAAACATTCTAAATAAAAAATAAGTGAAGTGAGGTGGTTAAAATATACGATTATTGGAATTCTCCAAAAAAACGAAGAAATAGTGTAAAATCAACACCAAGAAAAAAAATATCAGTTTTGGATCTTGGGTTTAAACCAATTACATCTTACAGTGGAAATCTTTGGATCAACGAAAAGCACGATTCTGATCTCGATGGAACTCCAAATTATCGTGACTGTAATATTTTTAATCCATATCAACACGGAATAATTCAATCAGCTCGAGATGAACTAATGGAAGAACGTCGACAACGAGCAGAAAGAAAAAAAGAAGGAAGAAAAATCGATGAAATTATTCGTAAACATAAAAAAGAAATTCCAAAGACAGAAACAGTAGAAGAATATATTCAAAAATCCGCGGTTGAAGAAAGATTGTATAAACGAGCTACTCAAAGAAGAGCTGAAATAAAAAAATCAAAACAAAAGATTGTTCACCGGCTTGCACAAGAGCCTGACATCCCACCAAGAAGTATGCATAGATATATCGCAACGCATTGGGCACCATCACCATCATATATGGGGGAAGAGAGACGGCCAACAACACCGTGGACTGAAGAAGCCAGGGGAAAGCCATTCAAAAAGGAATATACAATAAAAAAAAGAGCACCATTACGAACTCCTTCAAGACGACTTCTTAAAAAAGATATGAGTTTTCGCGAAGGAGTCAAATTTTTTGGTTTAACTGAAATGGGTGGTCCATTTGGTGATGCTGATAAAGATGGTGTTCCAAATGTTTTTGACTGTCGTCCATTTGATTCTGATAAGCATTTTCTCAAATTGTCTGATTTAAAAGGTGGAATACAAAAATTAGGTAGTCGATTAAAAAAACAAGATGAACCAACAACATCAAGATTTGAAAAACAATATTATCTGTATGTAAAAGATTCGAGCGGAGTATGGAGTAAGATTATGATAGGTTCATATTTTGAAATTGAAAATAGATTGGATGAATTGAAAGAAAAAATTACAGATCAATTCATTTCTGAAAAACCAAATCTCGAGCGTCGACTAAACTTGGGTGAACGAGTTGGAAAACCTCTCGCAAAAGTTGGATTAGGAATGGCTCGAGGTATTACGGAGACCTATCCAAAAGCTATATCATCATATGTTAAATCTCGAGCGCCATCCTGGAAAAAACACGTCCGTGAGGAAATGGCCGAGCTTGGATTAGCAGAAAAACCATTATCAAGACCACCAATTCGGCGTATCGTTGAAAGACCAATTAAAGGTGGTGGTGTAATAAAAGAAGAATATGTAGATGAAGACAAAAAAGTAGAAGAATTAATGAAAGAATTGACAAGTGATGAGAAACAAAAAGAAATGATGAAATTAGGTTATGCTTTTCCAAAAAGCGAATATACCAGTGGAAAAGTCGAACCAATTGAAGAAATACCAGAAGAGCCTCCCGCGGTTCCAGCAGAACGAAAAGGAATGCCTCCATATTCAAGAGGATGGGCAGGAAGTATTGGTGGAAGTCGACCATACCGACCGACTCCATATCATCCAACAGGCCAAGTAATTTTCAGAGAAGATAGAAGTGTAGATCCAACACCATCTATTCCTGTATTGAAAGAGTCACCATTTGGACTTCACTTTGTAAATCCAAGACAAAAACGTGATGATGAAACTATGTATATGGAGCTATAAAAAATGTTGATAGAGGTGATGAAATAGATTTTATACCAACATTCCACTTCATAGTCAGTCTGATTATGTTTGGATTATTATTCTACATTTTCGATCCTATAATAACATATCTTAGAGCAGAATTTCCAACAGACTCAGGATTTGTGGCATATGCTGAAGCTCTATTTTTTATGTGGGCGGTATTAGCAGGAATCGTACTTTTGGGATCAGGTATTCGCCTTGTCATGAAAATGCAGGAGCAAAAAATATGAATATAATTTGGAGGAAAAATTAAATGACAGGTTCAGCATCAGCAGCAGTGGGACTCGTTACATTTGGATTTATAAATTTAGTATTATTTATAGTTCTTTCAGCGCCTTTTGGAACTCTTACTGATCTTATTGAAGAACAAGCAGATTCTGATCATTTAGATGTTCAGTCTGGCGATATTAAATCATATCTTGATACTTTTAAAACAGTATTTGGCTTGTCATTTGTTCTTAGCATGGTAGGACTTATCGTATGGTTTTTCTTAGGTACACATAAAACCGAACATGAGCAATATTAGTGGAGAATTGATGAAAATGAAAGAATTATGGATACAAAAAGCATTCAAAAAGAAAAAGAAGGGATCGCTCAGCCGAATGTTGGAAATTCCTGAAAAAGATAACATTCCCTTTACGTTGTTAGAAAAAATCAGAGTAACAGATATTGGAAAAACTATTAAAAATCCAACAAAAACAGGAAAGAAAAAAATCAAAATAACACGATTATTAAAAAGGCGATCAGTGGCAGCCTTGAATGTGAAAAGAATTAAGTGATAACCATGAGAAGAAGAGCACCAAAAAACAGTTATGTAAAAGCTGCGATGGTAAGAGCTAAAGCCCGCAGAAAATGAGAGTCACTCTCCGTGACAAAAACCTTCGTAAAGAAATAGGGGAAGGAATTCATTCCTTCCCTCAATGTGATAATATGAAAAAGTTAATTGAAAATCGATATGGCTTCGTAGAGCCGAAAGTGATCATAAGTACGGTCGTTGCATTGATAATGATAGTCGTAACACTATTCTTTATATTCTCGATCGGTCAAATCCAACAAGAATTTAATCCTGTATACTCAGGAAATTTTCCAATAGAAAACCCTGACATTGATCAAGTGTGCGACACAGATAGATATGGATTAACTGGATTAACAGTTGTTCAAGTGATGAACGATGGTTCAACTGTAATAATTGAAAGTGGGAATTATACATATATTCAAACTGTAGTTCTCGTGGAACATGAGGTGATTTGGGGATGAAGAAATCAGTATCAATTTTGATATTTATAATTTTATTTGTATCAATATTGTCACCAGTTTTTGTTTCTCGTCCTACACCAATGGATCAATCTGTTTTTTTCAATACAGTTTCAACAGAATCAAGTGAGTGGAATGTGTCTGAGAATGGTTCACTTCAACATCAATATAGTGTGTTTCCATCAGCAGATTATCTCATGTGGAACAGAAGCAATGCAACAAATCAATTACAATGGTGGAGTGGTGGAGATACCATCATTTTTAATGGTGCTAAAGGCACTTCTGCGTTTTCAGCACTCATGGCTAACAACAGTCAATCAAATCGTTCACAGTCGTTGTTATGGGGTTATGTAAATGGTTCTGGGAATTTTAATTCAGAAAATGTCTTTTTGGGACCGATCTGGATGAACACGAGTTCCGGCAACGCAACAATGGTTTTGTATGGACAAAATTGCACGTTTGTCTTGAATAGGGCATATATGTCAGGTTCTTGGGCGTTATTCAATACTGAAGATTTTTCGTATGGAGGTCACGCTGGATGGGTTGTTCATCCTGATGATGGAATTGATTATTACAATGAAACAATTTGGGGTGAGATGAACTTAACAGAAGAGGGATTCTTCATTAAATCGATTTACAATACGTATTGTGGAAGAATTCAAAGTAAGGCTTGGGGCTCAAATGAAACATATTACACATTGATGCAAGAGCCATCAACAGGTGCAGGATGGGTAGTCGATAACTACTTCGCTAATGCGACTACAGACAACTCAACACTTTTTGGTTTAGCTGTCTGGAACCCACTCGCATCTTCAATAAATGTTTCATTTGATTATATCAATTTCTGGAAACTTAATTATTCTTTAAATGCTTCTGATACAATTTCATGGAAACCAGACCCACAGGACCCTACAGAAACACATCCACGCCCTCATATGGAGTTCCCAATCTTGAACATGTCATCGTTAGGAACAGATTTGTGGCAACTCATTATGCCTTCTTGGGCACACGGATTAACACAAAATATGACCAATGATTCAATTTCTCTTCGATTACGAAATCTCACAAATAACATGTCGATGGAAAGTCGTGCATTTGATGTCCACGATCCAAATCCGCTCTCAAGTGATCTTGCCCAAAATGATAGCGTTTATTATTATACAAGCGTGTTAACGAATTTCACGGATTGGTATATTTCTTACTTAGATTCTCTTGGATATTCATATCCATATGATGATCTGCCGTTTGGGTATCCAACCCCACAAACGTTTTCAAATAATTATTTAGCGATATTTGTGCAACAGTGTGAAGATGGCGATGATGCAAATGGAGATTTACGATATGACTTCACGACAGTTGGAATCGATGTCGATAATAATAGGGTATGGAATTCCAACGACCGCTTCATTTTAACTACTGATTGGCATGAAACATATTCGTGGACAGGCAACGACATGGATTTTGAGATAATTTATGACGAAGACGGCATCTTAGCAATAAATATGTCAAATTGTATTGGGCTTTCATGGTATAGTGATGTGAATTACCCTGCTAATATTCATAGATACGCATCACATTTCCAAACACTGATTTTAGTGCCATTGTGGAGTTGTGTAAAATCAAACGGAGAATATTTGGACAACGGAGACACATTTGGCTTACACGTGAGTTCATATAACGACAGACCCGGTGAGACTTGCGTATGGGAGAATTGGCAAGAAAAAAATTGCACAACATTTTTCGATGAATCAGATCCAGATGCAATTGCAGATTTATATTATAACAAAACAAATGATTTCATCGAAACTGGAATGTATAGTGAAGAAATGGGTATTTGCATCACGAATTGTGATAGTTTCTGCTGGAAACTCAACTGGGATAATTTCACAAATTATACTAAATGTTTAGTTAATTGTTGGGAGACATGTGTTGATGATTGTGATGACTGTAACATCAATATCGAAAACGAAAATTTACTTTTATGGGGCGATGGGAAAATACCTGGAAGTCCGATAATAAATAGTAGTAGTAGTGGTCATTTTGATATTAATATTTCTATTGATATTAACATCAGTTACTTCAACGAATCACAAGTAAGTGATAATCAAACCGTCAACATTAGTTTTGTAGTATGTAACGATGGAGATGAGACACTTAATAATATCAAATTGAATTTAACGTGGCTTAACTGTTCGTGCAGTTTATGGAAGTTCTGGTATCTTGATAGCAATGTCAGTGAACCGTGGAACAATATTACCTATTATAATGATAGTTGCCATGCAATATTTAATTTATCAGATGAAACAGGTCATAATTGTTCAGAATATTGGATCAGTTTTAATATATCAGAATGTGCAAATGATACATATGGAGAAATTTGGATCGAAGCTACCGTGAACACAAGCAGCGGAATTGGAGCATCAGATACCGATTCGGTGAGAATTATTTGGGGGATTGAAGGAAGTTATTTACAAATCACTGGTGCAGAAAGTGTCGTCAGCCCATTCGAAATTTCTGGAACAGTATTATTTTTCGTAGGAATCTGTTTGATTATAGCAGCTCTTCTTGCAATTATAAGTGTTGTATCGAGAGGAGGTCGATTATGGTAAAAAAATTTCCTGTCTGTGAAAAATGTAAAAATCCAAGACCAAAAAAAGATACCTGTTGTCAAATGTTATTCGAGGCGAAGTACCCCCTCCAGATTGATTATTTAAAACCGTATATGAAGTGGACACGACTATTTGAAAGGAGGAAGAAAAAATAAGGAGATTGAAATGTGAGAATGAGAAACTCGAATAATTATTCCATCTATCCTGTGAAGATCAAGAAACGAGAACAAAAAATACCGGAATTCTCTTCAGTTCTATTTCCAACCAAAAAAAGAGATGATAAATAAGTTTCATGCGCATGAAATGCTTTGTCCAACCAAAGCAAGTGGATGGTTTTAGGCTTTATCTCCTTTTCTCCATCCACTATACCTCCTTTTCAAAAATTGTAATAATTCCATCTCGCCGTATTTTTAAAACATCGTAATTTTGATCTGCAAATGTCACATCAATAATTGTTGTATTACCACCGTATTCAAGTTGAACGAAATAATCACTCCCTTCTTGTTTCACGATATATGATCCTTCGACAAACAAATGTGCAAAGATGTTTGTTTGATATTTTCCATTTTTTAGAAAAACGAAATATTCGTACTCTGGTTCATATATATCGTTTATTTTTATCTTGTATCGAGTCACCCATGTGCCATACATCCTTTCTTCAAAATTTACAGTAGTAGTGCAACCTGATAATAACAGTATTATCAATATTATTATCAATATCAAAATCGATTTTCTCATTTTTATGAATAAGTTTATAAACTTTCGTTTATTAATGTTTTGTTGAGGAAAGATGTCGTATCAAACACCGATAAGTGATCAAGAAATTTCTATAACATTGGCACAATTTACATTATCACCAGATATACCAATAGCGGAGCGAGAGCATTATAATCGCTTTTACTTATTGTTTTCCAAAATTATGGCTCTGGGAAACATTAGCCGAGAAGATATGTTTGTAAACGATATTCATATTTCTGAAATATTACAATTGATAGATATGGGCCTTTACATAGAAGCAAGAAAGGAGCAGTCAATTCTTTTGTCAAGAATGCAGCAAAGTCGATGTGTTGATAAAGAAACAGAAGCTTTGACTAATAATGGATGGAAAAAATATTATGAAATAAAAGATAATGATAAATTAGTTACATGGAATTCGAATGATAATAAATTTGATTTAGAAAAACCACAATCCATAAATATATATGATTATGATGGAAATTTAGTTTATGTTGATACAAATAACTTGTCTATGGCTGTAACACCAAATCATAGAGTTTATTTTTATAATTCTAATGGAGAATTAATGATTCGTCAGGCTGACAGTATTAGTCCCAAAAAAATCAATATACCATCAATAAATGCAATATCAATTACTAAAGATAAGTTATTTGTTGATCATTATAAAGGAAAAGTTTGGTGTCCTACAACAAAAAATCAAACATGGATATGTCAAAGAAATGATAAAATACACATCACGGGAAACAGTATTGGAGGATTTCAAACACTCTTTGGACAAGGTGGCATTCAGAGAACAGAACATGTGGAACGGGTCATCGCAAGGAAAAAATCGAAGAGTTTTGGTGGGAAAATCACAGGTATGTTTAGAAAAGAGGATCCTCAATCTGTTCAAACTGACATCGAGGAATAAAATTGCAAATATTTCATTTATCATACATTTTTGTAATTCCAGGATTATTATTGTTTGCCATCCCGTTATTTATCAACATTCCAATGTTAACACCATTATTTTATGTTTTAGGTGGCATAATCGCATTTATGGGAATCTTCTTGGTCCAAGGAAGGGCATCGAAGACTGGTGCTATTAAATTACTTGAATTTGCAAGACCAGATATAATAAAATGGATATATATTTACAAGGATTATACGATAAAAATCGTTGATTCAAATCGAGATGTTGGTTCTCTCTACAGTAAGGAATTGGATCATCATATTGATAATGAATCAAGATCATATTCTATCGCGGATCATAAAGTAAAATTCGTTGTGGAAGGAATTGATGGAATCGATCTCGATAAAGCACTCTACGCAGATCTTCTAAAAAGTAAAGGATTTACAAACATACAAGAAGCACGTGAGTATGTTCGAGGGGAAAAAATTGAATAAAATTAGTGCACGAGAAGATGCAATTCAGAGAATTAAAAAAAGATGCGATGGTATGATGCCTTCAGAGATTTTTCTTTTTGAATCAAATACATAATTTCTAAACATCTTCTTTTTCTTTTATTTTTTCTTCGATTTCTTCTTTTGCTTTTCTAATATCTTCACTTAAATCTTGTGCGTCAACTGTTTTTGATAAAGTAAATGTAAAGTCTTTTGTTCTTTTCATGGCATAATTATACATCGAATATTTCAAATCATAGGAAAATGATTTTCGAACTTTCCCGATATTTTCATCATGGTCATCTGCTGCTTTTTTGAGTAGGTTTTTCTCAAGAAATGTTGGAGAAGGTTGATCAAAACAGCTTATTCCGTCATCGAGCAGTAATTTCTGATTTACAAGCAAACGACATATTTCGTTCTTAGCATCGATAAACTTTTCTAAGTCTCTAAAACGCCAATTGATCTCATCTAACTTCTTTCGTATTTCTTCTTCTAATTCTTGTTCTACGGGATTGAAAATGGCAAGATGTTCTTCTTTAAATTTCTCCCATGTTTTTATCTTCAAATCACGTTCTTCTTCTATTTTTTGAAGTTCCTCGGTTTGTTCATCTTCTAAATCAGAAATGTCATCTTCAAGATCTCCACATTTTTCAGTGATTTCTTCATTAACAACATTAAGTAATGTTTCCTGGGATTGTCTCTGTGGTATATAATCTTCTATGATCTCTTGCATTTTTTTGATACGTTCGTTGTTTAATGTTTCAATTATTTCTTTTAAATCATCTTTTTCATCTAAAAGCTCAGGTTCTCTCTCACGTTTTTCATCTTCCTTCTCTTCTATTAACTCATTATATTTTTTATTCGTAATTTCATCTTTTTTGTCTTTTTCTTCATATATTTCACGTGACCATTTATCTATATCTTTTGAAAATTTTTCCTTTTCCGGATCAATTAAATCTTTACTCCAAGTCTTAAACAATTTTTTAACAACTTGGCCATCTCTAATTTCATCGAAAATTCTCATAATTTCCGGGATCATTATTTTTGTTTCATCACTCGATTCTTTGATGATGTTTTGAAGTTCATCCAAAATCGAATCTTCAATAGTCTTCGTAGAAAACATATTCATTTCCAATTTTGCTCTAACTACTGGTTCACCTGTCAGTGGATGTTTTAGAATATCTCCTTCCAATTCTTCTGTGAAACCTGGTGGAACTGGTTTATACAATCCACCAGGATCATCTTCGGTTTTTGTTAATTTACAAAAAGTTGACCATCTCGTATCACGGATTTTCTTTAGTGTATCTTTTGATAGTTTTGAAGATTTTTTAATTCTCCAGCTAACCACTTTTGTTTTCAATAATGTATCAGTAACTTGATCTTTTCTAACAAACAATCTTCTTATCTCTACTTTTCCCGTTCCTCCATTTAATTTGATGGCGGTTTCTAATTGTTCTTTGAATGCGTGTTGAATGTAAAATCCATCAGGATCCAAATCACTGGCAATACACAGATAAAATTTTTGATTTAAATCAACACCATTCTTTTTCAAATCTCTGACAAACGCATCAATAACTGATCGACTCGGCTCCCCTCCAGCGCAAATTAGTGTACAATTGAACAGTTCCGGAATCCATTTATACATCAGAAAGAACGTCATTTTTTCTAAGCCAATGATAATATTGGAAAAAGGACTATTTTCGATAGCACTCAATCTTCCTGCTTCTTTCCCGCCGATTATCTTCATTTCTTCGTACGTTATCATACCTGATTTTACCAACATTTTCCATGCAAGTGTTATGAGAGTCTTAATACTATCAGTTTCATCAATTCCAAGAGATTCGTTAATTGTATATTGTATATGTGTATACCAAAAATTTCGAACATTGCCTGGTTCAAGATACTCTTTTTCTTTTCTATAAGCTTCATACATGATAGAAAGAATTAATTCAGTGAAATGACACAAGTTTTTTCTATATGGAGGAAAAAATTTTATTATTTCTTTTTGATTCATTCCTTCCTTTATAACATGATAATCAAGTTTACCAGTAGTTTCATCTTTGAATTCTTTACAAATTGTGGTTATTTGACGATTTGGAAAATATTTTACTGCATGATAATCTGGTTTTGTATTTTCCAAAACATCTTCATTCTCATATTTTATCCAAATTATTTCTACATCTTCTCCATCGACAACATCATTTATTTGTGTAATAACTCCAAACTCTTTTTCATCAATTTGCAATGTTTCTTCTATTTTTGTAATATCACGAGAAATAACACTTTTAGCAACATTATATTTTTTAGATAATTTGTCTGTTTCGATAATTTTTCTATGTGTTGTGCCTAACTTTTCTAAATATTCTCTAATTTCTTTTTGTCTTTCTCCTCGATCCATTCTCCTCACCAATATTGTACGTAAATTAAAACACAAAAAAGTGGTGTTTTACTTCGAGTGATATGTAACGATAAATCGTTTATAAATATGTTGATCTAATCAACAAAAAAAGATATATTTTTAAAGAAATAATTGTTATGCGTTAATGAAATGGAACAAGAAAAGATAGTTCAAGTATTATTTGATTCTGGAATACCGAAAAAACTTGCAAAAACATTGATCTGTATCTATCAAGTTGATTCATGCCGCTCCAGATATATCGAAAAAGGAACGAATCTTCGACAATCAGAAGTAAGTAGATTGACGGAAGAACTATCCACGAGAGAATGGATAGAAAAACGACATGTAAAAAAGAAAGGAGGAAAAGGACGCCCATACTATAATATCTACAAACGTTCAATAGAGTTATCCAAAATACTGAAAACCATCGAGCAAGAAAAATTACAAGAAATTGAAGATAGTGAACTACTACCACCAAAATCATAGATTTTGGAAGTAGCTTCCTACGAGTGAATTCCTATCAGAATTCCTGTTTGTCGTAGATTACCAACAAATTGTTGATAAGCTGCCCACAAGCCATTCTGTGATAGGAAACGAAGCATTATATTGATAGAACTATTCTTATCCCTATCAATAACATTTCCACAATCACATTCCATAATTCTTTTTGTTAAAGGCATATCGTGTTGTTTACCACAACAGCAACATGTTTTTGATGTACCTCTTTCGCAAATATCTATTGTTTTTTTACCTACGATCTCGGACTTGTAGGTTAGATATTTTACAAAACGACCAATGGTTCCTGTATTTTGCATTGATCGATGTATACTTTTATTTGCTTTCTTAGAAAGATTTTCTATTTTATTTGATTTTTTACTCATATCTTTTACACTCAAATCACCAACAATAATAGTATTTGATTTTGTGTTATCAACGATTTTTCTGCTTAACTTGTGTTGAAAGTCTCGAAGTTGATTTGCTGATTTTCGTTTCATGTATTTTAGACTTTTATTGTAGAAGCTCCATTTTCTTGAATATCTTTTACAGTGATCTCTTTTTGCTTGAACTTCCTCTATTCGCTTTTCCCAATATTTGTCAGGTCGTTTATTTTTGAATTCTTTGAATTTACCATGTATGTTCACAGCGGTTTGTTTTGTTACACCAAGGTCAAATGCCTGGTATAATCCATTATCAATGTATGGTTTTTCTTCTTTTTCATATGTTACTGAAACATAGAAATCATTGTTTTTTTGATAGATAGAAATCTGATAGATTTTAGAGAACTTGAATTTTTCAGGAATATCAAACTCCAATGATGTTTTATCATATTTATGAGATAATCCTATTTTATTATTGTAACACTTGAAACCACTTTGATTGTAAACCATTGTTGTAAAATACTTCTTTCCTTTGTATTTTGGAGGATGTGCATTTGCATCTCCTTTTTTCCACAACGAAAAAAATGATTTATAATCAGCATCAAGTGTCTTAAGAGTATATTGTAAAACCTTAGAATAAACCCATTTGTATTCTTCATATTTTTCTTTGATGGACGGCAAGTCATTTTGTTGTTTTTCATAATCAATATATGTTCGTTCTTCTTTTGGTTTATCTTTATTTTCTTTCCAATTCTCCATACGTTCTGTTAATGCAAAATTATAGCATAAACGACATCGTTCTGATAAGTTCCAGAGAACTTTTGTTTGTTCGTTTGTTGGATTTATTTTTATTTGTTGTGATAACTGCATCTTACTTATAATCTGTTGTTTTATATCTATATAACTATTTCCTTACATTCATTACCAAAATGGTAATTCATCAACCACCAAATTTCATTTGGAAGTTGACTTCTTACCAAAAAAGTTAAAAATGATATGACGAAACTGAAATATCTTATCAAATCTCCATAAATTTTTCACATTATTTTACTTTTAATCTGAATGAATATGCGTCTTTTCTAACGATTTTAAGATTTGGTTTGATAATGATAGCATTAGTAACGTTGGTAATATTCTTTGAACCTTTCTTTTGAAAAATATAAATTCGTATATCTCGGTCTTTTTTTACACAACGAGAGAACACTCTTGCAACGTTAGGATCATATACCAAGGCGTAGTTATTTTCTTCGAGTTGATCGATGATATTCTTTATTGATTTTTTTATTTTAGGATTAAGACTGAGCACACCGATTTTTATTAATTTGTTCATCTCTCATTTTTTATATATTTTTCTAATTTATACTATTTACCCTTTTAGACATTTTACATGAATTGTAATTATAATCTTTTTATTACAATGTGGGCATTCAAATGTTACAACTTCTGTCATCGTGATTTTCTTAATATTGGTTCTGGTATCTCTTTTCCATGTTTGCTTCGCATGTGTATTAGTCCTTTTCGTTTTGCTGATGAGCGATTTAGTGGCTTTCTACTACATCCTCCGCAAATCTTGCATCGCCAAGTCCATAATTGCATTTTTATCACTTTTTTTCATTTTTTCATCTCTTCAATAACATCATTTAGTGTTTTTGGTTTCACATAAATCTCATCATAATTACAAACATTTTTTTTGTTGTAAAAACAACCATGACACTTAACATCAGACTGCATACCGCCAAAACGATCGCATACATCATTTTTTATTGATTCTCTTAACATTTATTTCAGTTCTCGATATTTCTTTAGCTCATCTTTGTGTTCTTCTCGATATTGTTTAATCTTTTCATTGTGTTCATCGCGATATTTCTTATTATATTCTCTTATCTCATCCTTGTGTTCATCGTTATGTTTCTTTCTCTTTTCTCTTATCTCATCCTTGTTTTTTTCATACCATTTCTTTTGACGTTTAGCTATCTCATCTTTGTGTTCTTCTCGATATTGTTTAATCTCATTCTTGTGTTCTTCGTAATATTTATTGCTTCGTTTCTTTATTTTTTCTTTGTGTTCTTCGTAATATTTCTTGTAATATTCCCATTTCATTTTATATCACATTTTTTTGTTTATAAATAATCACGCCAACGCACAACATCAGTCCATTTAATGCCTTTTTTTGCAAGTCTTTCTAATTCAATCTTATCTTTTTTATAGTCATTTTTCAATATCCATTTCTCTAAACAATCTCTACATACATCAACAGTATCTTTCCATCCTGTTTTTGTATTTCGCGGTCTGTCAACTAGCTCAACATCTGTATTACCACAATCCCAACAACCAACTTTCATTTTTCAATCACGGTATCGAATGATGGTGTTTTAATAAACAAGAACCATCTTCATCCATTATAATATCATCATCAACAGCATCACAATAACCATTTTTGTAATTGATACAACTATCACATGCACAATCTATTCTGTATTTTTTTATCTTTTTTTTCATTTAATCACCATTTTTCTCTATGTTCTTCTAAAAATTTATCTCTTTCGATTGACCAGTACGTATATTTCGATGCGTATTCATCTCTACTGTTTCCTTAAAGGTGAACAAATGTGTTTACACCCTCGAAGTTTCGCTCTTTGATTGACCAACCGCCGTAAGCTTGCGTTGTGCTGGTTCTAAAGTCTTGCCCGAAACAGTCGCTCCAAAATCTTTCGAATTCTTCATTGCTTCAAAACGGCGTACCAGAATAGCTTTTACATGATATGGCTTCATCCATACCTTTATTTCATCATCATCCAATCTGGCCTTATTGTTTTTTGCGGCGAGATGGTCATCATGTGACATCATGTTGCAAATGCAACACTTAAACAGATCCCCATTGCGGTTCAAACGGCTTACCCAACCGCAATCGAAACATGTTTGACTGCTATATGCACCATTCACGCTCACAGGATCAGAACCTCCGACCGTTGATTTAAACTCGAATCTATCATTCATAATGCTTCGCACCCAGAACGACGTCTGTCGAGAAAAGCAACCCTTACCCACAGGAGGTTTATAGTTTGATAAATCTTCCTTTCCAATCCTCCGTGGTTGTTTCTTTAAAAATTTATTCAATCCATTATTGATGTTTGTTTCAAGCATTGCTCGAAACCGTCGACTTTGTCTATTAAGCTTCTTTTTGCCCAGGTTGTATTTTTTTAATTTTTTTGCAATCTTTGGTTTATTCCTGGACAGTGCATGAAGTTTGTTGCGATTTTTTCCTTTTCTATTCACCGCATCGGCGTACGCTTTGATGTCATCTCCAAAGTCTGTGTAATATCTATCACCATCGCTGTCTGTCAGCAACTCCGTTATCCCCCAATCAATTCCTTGATCCTCTCCGGTTGCCTGTTGTTGTTTTACATCTTGTGGAACATGAACCTCGACTGTTTTGTTCTCTCTGTTGAGAATTATTCTGATGTTTCCTGAAATTTTGGCGTTTCCTTTAAGCGGAATCACTATTCGTTTGTCTAGGCTCATTATTGATATGTATTGCGTTCCTTTTTCATTGAATGTGCGATACATATCCTGATCATATGCAGCGGATCTGTGTAAATTCACTCGTGGGCGTTTTCCAAGGCTTTTACGGATTCGCCGTAACAGATAATTATTTGATGTATTGTGTGTGAACAACAGTTGCACATCCTCAAGCTTACGGATTATTTTTAGCGTGTCCTGTTTTTCATCATCAGAAAGATTATCATTACGATAGATATGCCCTGCAACATCAGTCAACGTTGCTTCCCAGTACATATCTATTGTTTGCAATGCATCTTTCAGCGCACATTTCCACATTCTTGCCTTTAAATTATATCTACTAATAAAATCATTTTTAACAAGATCATCACGAATATCATATGTTTTCAATTTACCCATATACTTGATATGGGCATAATCAACAAGAAAATCATCCTTCTGTGCAGTAAATGCATCTATAGTGTCTTCGATACCTGCAAACTTGTTGTTGTTCAATATCAAACTATGTCGCATAACTGTTCTTTTCAAGTTCTACATCTTCCTTAATTTGTTTTTTATATTTTCTAAGTCCATAAAGGCGTGAACTAAAACAATGTACAATTGATAATAAATCTTGAACCATTTCCTCTTGAGGAGATAATGATTCATTATTCATAATTATTATATTTGTATTATGTCTTTTGGCAAACATATTAAACCATTCAAACCCAAACCTTACTAATCTATCTTTATGTGCAATAATCAATCGTTGAACTTCTCCTATTTCTATCATTTCCATAATTTTATTGAAATTTTTTCTTTTGAAATTCATGCCTGATCCAATATCATTGCACCATTCGTCTATTGCATATCCATTTGCGGTACAAAATATTTCTAAAGCTTGTTTTTGTCGTTCCATATCATTTTTTTGTCCTGCTGATGATACTCGATAATACACAATTGTTTTTTTCTTATCATCTGCCTTTATTCCAATATATTGTAAATATTGATCGTGAGTATAATATCTTCTATCTGTTGGTGTTCTATACGCAGTCAGTATTTCTTCTCTGTCCCATCGTTGGAGTGTCTTTACTGTTCGACCAACCATTTTTGCAAATTCTCTTGGTGCGTATACATCTTTCATTACTATTATATATTATCTTCATAGTTTATATATTTTTCTATATTTGAGTATATTTTTAGCTAATAGTTAAAACTCTTTCACCTTCACTCAATATTCATGCTGAAGTAATTTCCTTTAATAATTATGAAAGTTTCTTTATTAGTTTTGAATTTACGTGCAAAAATCAAAAAATCAAGGAGTGCTTCTCTTAATTTTAACATTTTTTGTTCAAATTCTTTAGCATCTTCTTTATTCTTAATTCCAAATATTTCAGGGGAAAAACCTACAAAAAGAGGATTATATCCGATACCTTTACCAAAGTTAAGATTACAAATTGTAGAATATTCTCCAATATCAATAGGAACAAAAGCATATTTTGATATGTCTTTTATCTTGGATAAAATTGGTTTTATATCCCAAAACTCATATTTGATAGTTTTTATGATATAACTTGGATTTCCGTTAGCATATTCTTGTTTCTTGATAACGCCATATTCAACAAGTTTATTTAAATAATAACTAAGATGTGAACCTTTCTTAATACAATCCCTATAAATCTCACGGGGTAAACCTTTACTTTCATTATCATCACTGATTTTAAACAATTTTTCAAGTTTTTTACCATAGTAACGTTTCATCTTTCGTTTTGTTATATCTGTCATTTCTAAATCTTCTTGTAAAGCATAACGGATGTGTGTTTGAGTTAATCCATCAACTCCATCAAAAAATCTTAAAAGCATAATTATACTACGATAATACGGTTGAGCATACATATCTGATAAATTCATTTTAGTTTTAGTCATTCATATCACTACTCAAATTTATATTTTCTTGTTTCTTTTAATTCTTTGATATTGATATGTAGATTTTCTTTTAACCATTCATTTACATGTTTTTCTATTCCACCATAATCTATAAATTCTTTTATTTTATACATTTTTCAATCACCAACTTTTGTCTATAAATAATCACGCCACTGTATAACATCAACCGGGTCGATGCCTTTTTTAGCTAATCTGTTTAATTCTTTCTTATTCATTTTTGTTTTTTCTTCTTTATCAATTTCAAATTCATTATGACATTTAGGGCATTTCACTTTTTGTTTCATTTTTCAATCACCACTTCTTTATCTAAATAATTAAGATACTCCATAATAATTTTTTTCTCTTCTTCAAATGATTCGGCATCAGAATCGTATAATTTTTTTTGTTTTTCACAAAATTCTTTTATTATATCTTTTATTTTCATTTTCTATCACCATTTTTTTCATTATCTCACCATTCACTTCCACATTTTGAACAACGATGATGCGTACGTAGTTTTACACCATCTTCATACAGTTCTGTTACTTCACCTGTAAAAAGTTTTCCACATTGATCACATATCTCTATTACTTTACTCATTTTTTCAACCATTTTTATCACAGATTTTTATAATTTTTTTATTTTTTCAACATACACGAACTCATAATCTTCTCTAATTTCTATTTTATATATATATGATAAAGCTCCATAAATAGCTGATTTTGAATTTTGTGCTTCGATTGATTTCTTTTCTATTTTTATACATTCTCCATTTTCCATTTCTTCAAATGTTTTTTTTAATTCATAATATTTCGATTTCTTTTTAAAATCAAATATTACTTTTTTTGGAAATTCTTCTTTATCACATTTAGTTATTTTTAACATTTTTATTCCTCCAATCTTGTTATTATTGGTGATCCGTCATGATGACTTTGTTTCTCAAACATCTCAAAATATTTTGATGGACCAGCAATCCATAATTTTCTTACTTCTTCTTCACTATCTGCATAAATGAGATATGTCTCATAGCCCTCTGTTTTAATTTCTACTTCAAATTTCATTTCTATCACCATTTTTCATATGTATTGATTTCCAAATTTCTTTTTCTCCTTTAACTAAATCAGTGTGAAAATCAAAAATATCTTGATCACATAATTTTCTTTCATGATACTTTTTGACAATATCTTTTGAAAGATTTTTCAATGATTCAAGTCTATCCTCCAAATCACCAATTCTTTCTGTTTGTTGTAAAAAATATATATTCATATCTTGTGTGATTCTAATTGCAGTTTTCTCTTCTTCTCCTTGTTTCATATTACGGATATATCCATATATTTTTCTTCTAAATTTTCTTCTTGTTTTTTCATTCATTTAATCACACTCTGATTCTAATCTCTTCACCATCATTCATAAAACTCCCTTTTGATTCTTGAAAATCTTATATAGTCTCTTTTTGTATTACTTCCCGCTGTCAAATTCTCATCGAACATTTTAATTGTCGCTCTCAATTCTTTCATAGC
>Ga0075116_10000184_pt1 | contig 29497 bp, 35 predicted proteins | sample AntAceMetag02UKC_FD_69786 | JGI IMG/M metagenome (GOLD analysis project Ga0075116, IMG submission 69786) | Saline lake microbial communities from Ace Lake, Antarctica- Antarctic Ace Lake Metagenome 02UKC | ecosystem: Environmental > Aquatic > Non-marine Saline and Alkaline > Saline | place...
AAAAAAACATAACAAAAAAAACATAACAAAAAAAACATAAAAAAAAAAACATAACAAAAAACATAATTATACACATAGAAAAAAACCATTTAAATAAATAAAAATAATTAAATTTATAACACATGACGACAACTGAAGAAACCGTTTTGACTTATCTTCAAACCCAAGACGATTTTATACCTACACTTCAAATTGCAAAAGCAGTGTCACAAGATCCAAAAGATGCAAGATGTAAAGATGTAAACCGACTTTTATACAGTCTTCAAAAGCAACAAAAAGCCACACTATTGTGTCGTCCCGATGGGTCTAAACCACGCTGGGCGACATGGAAAGGAATAGAAAAACAAATAGAATAATTTTTTAATATTTACTAAAAATGTCAAATGTCTAAATAAAAAAACACAATATCAAATATAAATATGTCATCTAAATCATCCACAAAGTTGCAACTTTTTCTTTCTCTAGCAAACTATGATCCAATAACTCATACGACACGTGCTGTTAGTACAGATGAATTTGTTGGTAAATATTTAGGATTAAAAAATGGAAACGGTGGAAGCTGGTGTAGAAAAGAGGTTGTTAAAAAATATAAAATGGCGACAAAAAAACAATCTGGAATAATTAGATATCTTTGGAATCAAGTATCAAAAGAAGAAAAAACAGTTAAATATATATTTGACCAATGTCCAGTCAACGGAAACGGTGGAAAAGGTAATCCGATAAAATACATAAAAATATTTGGAATACTCGGATATGATATCGAGAAACAACAACCTCAAATACAACGAACCATTTGTTCAAAAATTAAAAAATATTTAAAACATAAACCATGCTGTGTATGTGGAAATAGGAGCAATCTTGCAATTGATCATAAGAACGATATGTTAAATGACCCACGTGTTTTAAATGTAAAAACACAACATGTAAATGATTTTCAATCATTGTGCCAACATTGTAACTCATTGAAACGGCAAGTTCATATTGAAACAGTTAATACTGGAAAACGATATAGTGCAACACAAATTCCATCATTGGCTATATTTGGTATTGATTTCACGTGTGGAAATGAAACATTTGAATCCAGCGATATTAATGCAATGGTTGGAACATATTGGTATGATCCAGTTGCATTTATGCGTTGCATTTATGCGTTATATAAAACATCAATTATCACATTAACCTTATCAATATATGCTTGATTAATATCACATGCAAAACATCTACGATGTAGATTGTGACATGCGATCGCAGTTGTTCCTCCCCCTAAAAAAGGGTCAATGACTGTATCCCCGTTATTTGAATGTTTTTCAATAAGTGCTTCAAAAAGTTTTAAGTTTTTTTGCGTAGGATGAAATCTGTTTTTTCCGCCTGCTAAAGGAAACGAATAAATTCCGTTATCTTGGTGACTATTAAATGTTGGTTTTCCTTTTTTAACTCCTAATATAGCAAATTCTTTACTATTGGTTAAATAGTTAACACGACTATTAATTGGTTGTGGATTAGTCTTGATCCATTCAATAAGACGTATTTGTTTAAATTTATGCTTTTCCATCATCTCTTTAAGAAATGACATTTTCCATACATCAAACCATATAATACATGTGCCTCCATCTCGTAATTTCTGATAAAAGAGATGGACAAATTGTTCGAGTTGTTCGAGAGTAAATGAAGTGTCCCATTCACCATAATTTGTTTGGACACAATATTTTTTACCAAGAATAGTTCCATATCGAAGATAATTATCTTTTGACCAACCTTCTCCTTTTTCGCAATCAATTTCTTCTGGTGGTTTTTTAAGTGTTTTCTTATACTCAACCCAATCATCTTCTGTTTTTACAAACTCTTTTTTATTTGTCTTGACATTATTAAAGTGTGTATTCATTCCACTTTCACGAGAAATGATATAAGGTGGGTCGGTTAAAACAAGGTCTATTGATTTATTTGTAATAGTTGATAGAAATAGTAGACCTTCACTGGCTTGAATATTCATTTGTAATATATATATATATATATATATATTTATTTATTTAAAACTGCGTCTAATATCTTGTTTTCACGGATGTCACATACAAATATCCTTGTGAACCTCCACTTATTATGGAAAGTATTAAAAATGGCGCATCAGTTGGCTCGGGCTGGATATAAAGTATGTATTGAAGACCGACCCATTGTTTTAGCAGAAGTAAAGAAGAAATATGGAGAATGGTTTAAATATAAAGAAAAAAGTTGATTATATAAAAAGATAAAAGAAAGATAATAAAAAGAGAATATAACTGTCAAATAAAAAATTGTAATGGAACATCACGCCGATTTGTCAAAAACTCATACGTATAGACTAGTATGCGATTGGATACCTAATCCAAATAAAAACAAATGTTTTACAGTGCATCGTGATGCAATTACAAAAGAATTTTTGGAACTTGTATTTGATGAAGCATATGAAACATATGATTTTTCAAATTCAAATATTATTGATAATGTACATGATGGGCTAATAGACATACTTTTGGATATGAATATTTCCGTCTTTGAAAATTTAACGAAAACTACGCAACCGAAAAAATTATTTATCGAACATGTTAGAGGAGAACAAATCGCATACAAACTCTGGAATGTATTCAAGCAAGATTGGAAAGATTATCCGGAATGTTTGAAAGTGGAATGTCAAAACAATGGTGAATGGAGGAAAGAAACCGATACTTTCAACAACATGTGGAATAATCTAGGAGAAAGAATGTGGTTTATATAGAAATAAAAAAAAACGATTTAAATAAATAAAAATAATTAAATTAATAACACATGATGATAGAATTGAATATTATATTGAATATTATTTACCTGACATTTTTTAATATTATTGCTTCATATATCCTTGGAATTATTGTAGGTATTTTGCATTACATTGCTCTTCGCACGACACTTGATGTTCCAATATTACCTTCAACTTCATCAATACCATATTTATTCATATTGGGGCATGTACTCTTTGAACAAGCTGTTTTTATATATGTACCAACATATTTTGATATGTATTGGGTGTATGTATTGTCAACACTATGTTTTGTGTTTTGGCATATAAATTGGGGAATGTGGCTTATGTGGACACGTTTAGCTTATATTCCCTTATGCATATATGCCAATAGAACATATCCATATACGTCTGTTATTGCACATCTTCTGATCGAGATAGAGAGAAATAGATTAAAACAAAGTAAAAATATTACATCCTCCTTATTAAAAACTTAATTATTAAAAATTATTAAAAGTAAAATATAACACAAATAACAAAAATATGAAACTTGTTCGTGATATTTGGTATGAACTATTGGATTATGTAGAAAAATATGTAGAAAAACGTGAAGAAAAACAACATCGTTTAAATCGTTTATCTTTTTATAAGTATAGGTTTTCTCAACATAATCTTGAACCTATAGGACACGTTAATATGACAAAGTTATTTACTCGTCATTTATACATTCATCCTCAAATTGGGTTGTAATGGGCGAAACATCTCCATAATGACAATCAATATAGTATTGAATACTTTGTGTCATTGCCAAAATATTTTCAATTTGGTCTGTGGATGCAAACCATCGTCCAAATCTCAATTCATGATCCATCATTTTTTGAATCCGGTGTTTCAATGCAAAACAGTGTCCAAATTCAGGAAGCGGAATACGTTGTGTATCCTTCAACCGAAAGATGCGACGATTGAACTTGTCAATAACGTCTCTTGTATGATCAATGATAATTTGAGATGTCATGTTTTTCTTAATTTGTTTTTCTTATTTTGTTGCTTAATTTTGTTTTTGTTTCTTATTACTATATATATAAATATGAATCTAAACGGACGATATTTTTGACTTTTTTTTCTTTTTCATATATCATAAGTAGTATTAGTAGAACACATGAAAAAGTCAAAATCATCAAAAAAGATGTCAAAAAATATGCGAAATATCATTACATATGGATTAGTGATTACATTTATTGTTCTGTTTGCGGTAGGTGCTTATCGTCACGTAAAAAAACAATCGGCACCACAACCATCCTCCACTACTACAACAACGTATCCCATCAATCCAGAGGCACAAATGGTTGCTTTGAGAACCGCAGGAAAGACAGGTCAGTATGTTGAGCCTGAACAATATTTATTGGATGGCACATTCCATCAAGGAATGACTTGCGGAAAAGAAGATTTTCCCATTGTTCGGGAACCCATGTCAGATTTGTTTCAGGCACAGAGTTTTGCATCGTCAGCATATGACCGATGTAGTCGACTTGTATCTCCTCCCATGAATTTAAATCCATTGGTAATAAACACACCAGCAGAATACAATAGTTTTGCGGGTATGCAAGAAAACCAAGAAGCAGGACAAGTTCTGATCCAACAAAACTACAATGTCACGTCAGGGGCAATGGAAGAACGTGCTAATCCAATGATTGACGAATCGGTTATTCATAGGCATCCTTATTATTACAGTCATCCTAATCTCATTATGGATATGAAACCGACCAACACACATAAATATCCAGAACAATACCCTGCACCCATGCAAGTCAATAAAAACATTTTAAAACCGTTTTCACGATTTGTTCGTCAAACCATGATTCCTAATAATGCAATGTTGGGTGTTAGTACATCCGAACAGCCTCTTAATATGCAAACACCTCTCAGCACATATGCTTTTCAAGCCACTCTGCAGGGCGATCAGGGCAATGATGTCATGTTGCCTGTGAATTATGAATAAATACAGTTATATTTATATTATTATTAAATTTAAAATGAGTGAACAATTTTATTACGAAACTTGTTTGGAATGTTGTTATGTGGATGAACAAAAAAATATAGTTGAACCACCTAGAAACGAGTGTCTATATGGTATCAATATCATTATGGAAGATTTCTTTGGTAAAACTGCCCATATTCAAAAAGTTGAATTCCAAAATGATTTTTCACAAGTAAATATTGAATACGGAGTAAATGCACCGCCTTATATCGCAGATTTCTTCCAGGGGTTTTGCAAACTACCAAGTAAAACAGTAATGATCATAGGTGTAAAACAATATATAAAAAACCGTATTGAATATCTGGATATGGTGGATATGGGAAACATACCAATTGGAAACATACCAAATGATCTGACTTACTTAGGTCACTACTTAGGTCGCTGACTTACTTAGGTCGCCCTTGTTCATCAAACACATTTCTTTCTACATTTCTTTCTTTAAGCTTGGCTAGACGTAATTGTTCACGTTCAACATCAATGTTTCGATGAGGCGGAGGAGATTTATTAGCAGGACGTTTAGGAATAACCGGTAGACGTTGTGAAGGTATTGCAATATTGCGATGGGGGGGAGGCGTTTTATTTGCGGGTTTAGGAGCAACAGGTTTTGATAGAGGACGCAACCGTGGATTGGTATATGGATGTGGCACAATGACAGGAGGTTTAGGAGGAGGTTTGATAGGAACAGGAGATAGAGGCTTATCACGTGCTAACCAAGGACATTGTAATGGACTACCTTTCATTGGCCATGGATTTGGAAGAGAGGGAGGCATCATCTTTGTATTTACTTGTTTTCCTTTTTGTGTATGTAACCGATTGATGTGTGGTAATCCACGCGGAATAGAATTGTCTCCTCCTACTGGTATCTGAACTCCATTGGGAGGAAATCCACGTTGAATTCGACGTTGCTCAATTGCAGAATACCCTCCAGTTTGATAGAAAAGATATGTATGTCCCATTCCTTCTTTTATGGCATTACTTCGTAACACTGTTTCTTCCCGGCGGGAAGAAAGCGCTTTTTTTAGTTCTTCAGTAGTAAATCGTTCGCTTTCACACAATAAAATCCATCCACGCGGTTTCATGATATTATGCTGAAGACATATTTCCAAACATTCAAGCGGATAAGGTCCATCAATGTAAATTAAATCAAATGTACCATGTTGAATCAAATTTTCTAAATATTTTTCTTTGGGTTCAAGTGGAACTTTATGAATATTTATACGTCGGGTCATCATTGATGAACTCTTATATGATTCTTCAACTTTTTGTTTCCATCGATCATCTGTTTCAATTGACTCAACAAACAATAAATGATCGGCTAACCATACTGTGCTTCCTCCACACCCACATTCTAACACGCGTCGATTTTGAGGACCTTTTACTGGATTTCTAGCTTCTGTAAACATACGCTTGATTATATTTTGTAGATAATAGTAAGGTTCTTGTGGTAAAAGTGGAAAAAACGACAATGGATCTTCAAGTCGTCGCCCAAATGGATGATCTATTTTCCCCATATTTAAAATAATAATATATGTATAAAATATATGAATATGTATAATTTAAATAATAATATATATAAAACAACAAAGAAAAAAAATTCATTTTAAACTTCATAATTGATATTTATTTTTTCATCTTTTAATAAGATATTTGTTTATTAAGTCACCATTATTGGCTCCTTTTTCAATCATCAAATCCGCTAATTCACGCTTTCCACTACGACATGCACATTCCAATCCCCAATTCCAATCATCCGCTCCTTTTTCAATCATCAAATTAACTAAATCGATATTTCCACATTGACATGCTTTCACCAAACCATAATTCCACATTGATAAAATTAAGTACCACTTCCAGCGCACCCACACCACATTCAATTTGTCCCATTTTTTGATCTGGTTTATATTTCCTATAAAACATACATGTTTCCATATCCATTGTTTTTCTTTATGTGTCAATTGTTTTTCTCGGTATGTCCATATATTTGTATTCATATCCCACTCTTTCCACATCTTACACACTTTATTGTGTTCCAAAAATAATTTCGGTTCTTCACAAAAAAGCGTCCACCAAATATCGTGAACAAGTTTCATCTTGTGAGTTTCATCTTGTGAGTTTTATATGATTTATTATTTTTATGTTTAAGTCGTTTCATTGTCAATAATTTCAGCACAAATAAACCCCGGTTTCCATCGCCGTTCCGTTGCATTCCACAACAACACCATTCCATCTTGAAGTTTGTCGACGTTAATGACCGTATCAGACAGTTCATTCATAAAATGTACTCCATCATTGCCATTTGTTCCATTTGTCCCATTGGCTCCCGTTTTTCCATCACGACCGTGTCGTCCAGGAGGTCCAGGTGGACCTTGAGCACCAGGCACTCCAGCAGGTCCCTGAACCCAATCGGGTCGCATTTGTGCCATCCCTTTTGATAATTGTTCGTCAATAGTTGTGTCAAGTGTTTGTCGGTTAATATCGGCAACATAGGAGGAACCTTGGTATCCTCTATCACCCCGATCACCTCTCGGTCCGGATGGACCTGCTGGACCTGGTGGACCTGGCAATCCGCGTAAAACCAAAACTCCATCTCGTTCTCCTATGGTGACATAAGGTAATTCTTCATTTGTTATGTTTACAGATGAAGGAGTAGATGGAGGTACATCTGGCATTATAGGTGTAATGCCCTGTTTTCTATTGTTTCTCTTTTTATTAAAACGTGGTAGATTTGGTACATGATCGTATTCATCGGATGAGGACGATTCATCACTTTCCAATGAAGGAGGAGGTTTATGTCCACACAACAATGGCGAAATGGTTTCTTTTTCATCGTCATCACTGTCGCTCAATACCCACGTTTCAATTTTCTTTTTTTCACCCTTTTTTTCAACCTTTTTTTCACTTTTTTGTACTGTGGATAAAGAATTAGTTAATGATATAGGGGGGATAATTGAACGTGATCGCAGTAATCCAGTTGTTTCATCCACATCAATAATATGTTGATGATACTTGAATTGCCCTGTCACGTACAAATCTGTACATTCATGACGACCGTTTCGTTTCATTTCAATAACACTTATATAACTATAATATATCAATTATTTAAACGTACTTTTCCTTTTTTTAGATTTGGTGGATGATATATCAACGCGTGTATATGGACGTTTATCATGCCCCTTGATATGACATTCGTACATTTTGGGATTGGGATGTGAAACCCATTTACACTCAACTTCGTCACGTAGTTGTCTGTCTATATCTGTAATTTCATTTTCAAGTTTCTTAATCTCGGTTTCTTCGGCACCTTCCATTAGCATTTTGTCTGCTATATCCGAAAAAGCACTCCACATTATTTCTTTTTTCAAATGGTCTATTGGTATGTTGAGATCATGTCGTTCAATGGGTTCTAAAAATTCGGATGGACGACATATCATGACTTGGCGTTGTACGCTTTTCCATTGCCAACCATTATATTTGCTATCCGTACACAATTTTTCAGCGATAAGGTAATCTTCAATGAATGGTGATTGTGAATTATAAGGTTCTTGTTTAAGTATATTTTCCCATACATTATTCGTTAAATCATCATAATGTGTAAATACTAACATATCTGGAATGTCTTTTTTCACTTTATATGTATATACAGACACTTGATGTGGCAACCATGGTAAACGTCTGAATTTGTCTGATTTAACCACTCCCCATAATTTTGCTTGTTCAGGATCGTATGAAAACCAGTTTACACTCCCTGTTGGATAGTGGTTTGGTAATATATTTAAGGTGCCGTGATATAACACAGTTCCTTTGTGTATAGTAATTGGACGTAACACGACCATATTTTGTATACACTTAACAATAGAATATTTTTTAAAAAATATAAAACGTATAAAAAGAACAAAAAAGAAATATATAATTGAATTGAATATGTCGCGAAAGAAAAAGATTGAAGAAACATACCAGCAACTCACCGATTATGAACAAATTGTCCTGCGTCCCGGTATGTTTCTAGGCGACACAGAGCCACGCAATGAAAAAATGTGGTTATGGAATGTGGATGACAATATGCAACGTGTTTCTATTGTATTTGAACCCGCACTATATAAAGTCGTTGATGAAATTGTATTGAATGCATACGACCAATACACACGACATAGTGATAGCGTCAAACACATTGCAGTATGTGTATCTGACACAGAAATATCTGTTGAAAATGATGGTCCTGGACTGGATGTTGCCATGCATGCCGATTGTGGTGTTTATGTACCAGAAATGGTGTTTGGACATCTTCGCACCTCATCCAATTATGATGATACTGAAAAACGGATTGTAGGGGGTACCTATGGATTAGGCGCCAAACTCACAAATATCTTTTCACAATGGATGGTTATTGAAACGGTGGATGCGACACGTCATCTTAAATATGTCCAGCGGTTTGAACAAAATATGAAAGTGACCCATCCACCTAAAATCACATCTGCAAAAAGCAAAAAACCATATACAAAAGTGACATGGCAACCAGATTTGCGTCTCTTAAAGAGCACCTCATCCACTATTTCAATGGATATGCAACGGGTTCTGTATCGCCGATGCTGTGATTTAGTGGCAGTGACAGGAAAAAAAGTAAAAGTGATGTATAATGGAAATATCATCACTTCACATTCGGATCTTGAAAGTTATGCACGTCTATTTTTAGAGGTTGGAACGCCTATTGTAAAGATGACGAATGACCGATGGGAAGTAGCAGTTGCGCCATCTCCAACTAAATCGTTTCAACACTTTTCGTTTGTCAATGCTATTTATACTCCTCTAGGTGGAACACATATCAAACATGTGGGTGATACACTTATCAAACAAGCATTTACTGATAAAAAGGGGAAAAAGAAAGAAGGCACACATATTTCAAAATCACAAATCCAAAATCATATGATGGTGTTTTTGAGGTGTAGTATTGAAAATCCCACATTTTCAAGTCAAAGCAAAGAACAACACACGACCCCTGTTTCTAAATTTGGAAGTAAATGTGAATTCACACCCCAGTTTCTACGCAATGTGCGCACAAAAACGGGGATTTGGGAACAGGCACAACAATTAGCTCAATTTCGTGTTGAGCAACAAGCGACGTCATCAACGTCATCGACATCCACCATATCCAGAAAGAAACGAGTATGCCTTCCAAAACTTGACGATGCTGATTGGGCTGGAACAACCCATGCAAACGAATGTACATTGATATTGACAGAAGGCGATTCGGCGAAAGCGTTAGCTATATCTGGCATTTCTGCGATTTCAGGCGGTCATCAACGGTTTGGTGTGTTTCCATTACGTGGCAAGTTCTTGAACGTACAAGATGCTTCATCAAAACAATTACTTGAAAATGAGGAATTGATTGCTATCAAACATATATTAGGCATTCATTCCGCAACAACGCCTATTTCCTCGTTACGGTATGGACACGTTCTCTTAATGACCGATGCGGATGTAGATGGATCGCATATCAAAGGATTGCTTATGAATTTGTTTCAAACATTCTGGCCCCATATGCTTTTCAATCAAAACGGGTTTTTACAAGCATTCTTTACACCTATTATTCGTGTCACACGTGGAAACACGCACGTCCAGGACTTTTATTCGCTTCAGGAATTCAAACGATGGGAACGTACCCATTCCCTACATGGATTGACAGTGCGATATTTGAAAGGATTAGGAACATCCACTTCCCAAGATGGGCGTCGATATTTTCAGGCACTCGATACTCAACACAAGGGGGAAACGTCATATTATGTGGATGCAGATACACCCGATGATTTTACGTTAGCGTTTGGAAAAGGACAAGCAGATGCACGTAAAGAATGGATCCAATGTACATTGGAACGTATTGCTGATGATCCTGACGTATTTATGGGACCACCTATGGATCCAGAAGTGTCATTATCTAAATTCATACACGAAGAATTGGTTCAATTTAGTATATATGACAATCAGCGGTCTATTCCAAGTATGATAGATGGATGGAAACCTGGACAACGAAAAGTGTTTTTTGGAAGTCGGCATCTCTCTTCTAGTATCAAAGTTGAGCAACTGGCTGGAAAAATCAGCGAAAAGTCGGCATATCATCACGGTGAAACGTCATTGAAAAACACAATTGTGAATTTGGCACAAACGTTTGTTGGGTCCAATAACATTGCCTTATTGGTTCCAGACGGGCAATACGGGTCGAGAATTGGGGGAGGGAAAGATCATGCTAGTCCAAGGTACATTTATACATACATCCACCCGATTACAAATGCGATATTTCCTGTATTGGATGATCCGATTTTGAAGTGGCAAACCGAAGAGGGACAATCCATTGAACCATCTTATTATTTACCTATTATTCCTATGGTATTAGTCAATGGAGCAGAAGGAATTGGAACAGGATGGAGTACAAACATTCCGCTCTATAATCCATTGGATATCGTACACCGACTAGAACAATGGATGCCAACGCAGTCTTTGCCAAATTCATTACCGCCACTTTTACCACATATCAATGGATTTCGTGGAGTGGTTGATGAAAAAGGGATACATGGGACGTGGCAACGCATTACATCCACAGAACTGGATGTCATGGAATTACCAATAACGTGGGCGTTTGACAAGTATAAAGAATGGCTTGAAACCCATTTTGTGACATGTAAAAAGCCGTTGTTACAAGACTATCGCGTCATGTCGATGGATGAAAACCATATCCAGTTACGGTTGATATTCACGAGTTCATCCATCATTGATGAGTGGATACAAAAAGGAACGGTTGAAACGAATTTGCGATTGACGCAAAAAATATCCACACAAAACATGCATTTGTTTGATGCGAACAACATTCTTCAAAAATATATCACTCCTGAAACCATTCTTGATGCGTTTGCAAAAGTGAGATGGCAAGGATACATTGACCGGCGTGCCTACCATTTACCACGTCTATCTCATCAGTTGGAAATAGTGTCCGCTCAAATCCAGTTTATTGAAGAAGTGCGAACACGAACCATAGATATGTATCAGGATGAAGACACGATTGTAACATGCCTTCATACTCGAAAATATCCACTTGATGATGACACTTATAATTACTTGATGGATATGCCGTTTCGCAGTTGTACGGTGGCACGACAAGAAAAACTACGTGAAAAACATGCTCAACTCCAAAAAGAATACGATCAAATGTTTCAACAGACGCCACAACACATGTGGCAACATGATTTGGATGTGTTTAAGAAAGCGTATACATTGTATATAGCACAAACAGCACAAACTACTCCACAAACAAATACAACGACGTCAACACGTAAAAGACGCAACCCTATTAAAATAATAAAACAAAAATAAAACAGGTGTGAGTTTGAGTAATTTAATATGTCTGATATATCTGATAAAAAAGAATTGTTGATTGGAAGTGGATATCGCCGATTTCGCATTATGGCGAACTCGAATATGTTTCACTTAAATCAATTAAATAAATAAATATATTAGAAATATACAAACGATGAAGCCACTTATTAAATGGAGTGGGGGTAAAAAAGACGAAATTAAACTATTTGAAAAATATATACCCCCCGAGTATAATACATATCTAGAACCTTTTTTTGGGGGAGGGTCGCTTTATTTTCATTTATGTCCTCAAAAAGCAGTTGTTACAGATATTCATCAAGACCTTATTCATTTTTACAATGCTATCAAAAATGGACATCAACAAGAAATAAGTACATTTATGAACGCAACACCCAATGATGAACTAAACTACTACATAACTCGAGATAAGATGGTGACAGACACGCCTTTGAAAAAGGCAATCCAATTCTACTATTTAAGAAAAACATGTTTCAGAGGAATGTTGCGTTACAACAAAAAAGGTAAATTCAATATCCCGTTTGGAAGATACAAGTGTATCAATTATACAGATATACAAAACACGATGTATGCTCAAATAATGCAAAATACACAGTTTTTGTGTAATGATTTTGAACACATCTTTAATGGATATAACAACAAAGACAATTTTATGTTCTTAGATCCACCGTATGATAGTGAGTTTACAGATTATGGGTATTGTAAATTTGGAAAAGAAGAACATGTTCGTCTTGCTAATTGTTTCAAACAAACACATATAAAATGTCTTATGATTATTGGCGAAACTCCGTTTATCAAAGAACTTTACAAGGATTATATTATTGACACCTATCCTAAAAAGTATAGGTTTAAAATCCATTCGGGACGAATTGGGAACGAAATCAATACAAACCATCTCGTTATTGCTAATTTTACTTAAAAACAAAAAAATAAAAAATAAAAACAAACATGAAGAAGTGGATAGAGCACATTATTTCTAATAATATCTATGTAATGAAATACAAACCAATGATAAGGAAAAACATTCATTCATTGTCCTATCTTTTCGATCAAAACATATCACAAAGTGATTGCATTAAAGTCGGATGTGCTCTCGAATCTGTGTTAAGGGATATGATTAATGATAAATGTTTATCAGTGGTTAATTTATATGATATCCATAAAAAAGACAATTGTCAAAAAGATCATATATTTCTTGATACAGACAATAATAAAATTATATATGCAGAAATCAAATCCAATCTGAATTTGGATTCGGAAAAGGCAAGAGCAACCTGTGAAAAATGTTTGTTAATTGAAAACGAATTAAAAGATACATATGAAGGGTGTGAAGTTCATATGTATCTTGTGTGTGGACGATATATAGATGATGTACCAGATTGTTTAAGGAAAAATTTTGGTTCTATTAGAAACAATGTAATTGGCATCAATCAATATCTCAAAATGTTTGATGGAATCGATGTTAAGTTTGATGTACATATGTATCGTATATTTATAAACAAAATAATAAGTTCAATGGGAATAACAAATATATAAAGTGTAAATATATATAGTGCGTCTTCCAACGTCAATAAAAATATAAGAGTATAAATATATAATCAACATATAATCAACATATAATCAACATATAATCAACATATAATCAACATATAATCAACATATAATCAACAAATTAAACATGATTCGATGGAGTCGGAAAGCGTCAAAGGGTACCCATCTTTCTCTTGCGGACCAATTGAAACAAATTGATTTGTCTCGTGAAAAAGAACGGAATTTGGTTTATAATCATATATTAGAGCGATGTTCTGTCCAAATCATTGCATCCAAAGAACAATACCAAACAGAAACGCAATACGATGTACCCCCTTTTTTGTTTGGGTATGCTTATTATGATGCGCGTAAGGTTGCGCGGTATATTCGTTATAAATTACAAAAGCAGGGGCTACGTGTCTTGCGAGTGGGAACGCGATTATGGATTCGGTTTGGTAAAAAACATAAAAAACACAACAAACGCGCACATCCAAAAATAAAAACGAAAAAGTTTCATGATCCAAAAATTCAACATGTTCCAATTCAACATCTACAAGATCCTTTTGATCCAATGATTCCTGAAAATACGCCACCTATTTCAAGTCCGTCAAATGTAAAATATATTTCTGGACTTGAACAAGAACGATTAAACGCAATTGATCAACTCCAAATACCTCGTCAAGTTTTATTACCTGATATGCCCAGTATGACACGTAAATCAATATCAAAACCGTCTCCAAAACCGAAGCCAAAACCGAAACCCAAAGGTCGTCCAAAAAAAAATCCACTCTAATATACCATTAAATAAATACACAATATATATGTTATGTCCCTATATATACAATATGCGTATTGCAAGTTTTGATATAGGTATCAAAAACTTGGCTTTTTGTATTATTGAATGGAACGGTCCTCCGCTTCCGCTTCAGGGTCCTCCGCTTCCGCTTCAGGGTCCTCCGCTTCCGCTTCAGGGTCCTCCGCTTCCGCTTCAGTGGGAATGTATTGATGTCAATCAATCGTCATCACTTGACCAAAGTCCAGCTGAAATGGTTGTTCGCGCACTAGATAAATTTACCTATTTACAAGATGTGGATTGCGTGGTTATTGAACGACAAATGAAACGCAATATCCAAATGACAGAAATCGGGCATATCGTCCAAGCCTATTTCCTCATACGATATGGGATGGGCGAGAAAAAATTACCTATTGCATTCTTTCCTGCATCTGCAAAATTCCAACAACCTGAAATGTGGCAATATCACCCAGTCGAAGAAGAACCATCCATCACTAAAACGAAAAAGAAGATGAATAAATACCAGCGTAAACAACATGCCAAAAAATGGTGCGAATATCTTATTAATAAAGATGATATTATATTTTATGATAGTGAAACATTTGACCCTGTTGTCTTCTTTAATACATTTAAAGGGAAACAAGACGATTTGGCAGATTGCTATTTACAAGGGTTGGCATATATCAATAAACACATTATTAACGTACAAACTCAACCCAAAACTAAAATCAAAATCATTGCACACAAACCTTCAGGAAAGGGAATTATTATTAAAACGGCTGGAAATGTAAAATACTGTATGCAACGTGCATTGCTCACTTTGCGATTAAGGCGAAATTCTAATAGACAAAACAAACAACGGGCAACATTGAAAGAAGCCATTGCATATCTTCTCAAAACTAATCCAACGTGGCAATCATTTGAAGTGGATGACTGGTCTGCTCAATTTCCACTCGTCATACATCAAAAAACATACCTCTTACCTTTAAATTAAAAATGTCAAATACTTACTTTGGATTTTTTTATTATGTTATATATATATATATAATACACACGAAATGAATCCAAAATATATTCCAGATACTGAACATGGTGAAGGATCAAGTCGATGAATGATGATTATGCGCAAAATGCTTCTACGTGGTGGTATCAGTGTCATTGTAATACATGTATTAAGAATAGGTATAATATATCTAATAGACTCGTTTATAAAAAAATAGAAAGTTTAGTAAGTGTATAAAAACTTGCGTGTTATAAACTTGGTATATATTCCCATCCTTTTTCTTCACATATTTTTTTCCATACAATTTCCTGTACGAATAATCGGTCGCGACTTTTAGGCAGTTTGAAAAACTGGAGATACTGCGTTTCGCTTAACAATTGGAAAATCTTATGGAAAGTATAACTATATGAAAAGAAGTTGGTCCGATTCGATGGACGATTGCGTTTATATGGTTCTTGGATTTGCTGAAAAATATCCTTGACTTTAGTTTCTAAATCCGATGATAATTGCGGTGGTGGAATTCCGCACAAAGAATTAATGATATGATGGGTATGTTCGTAATATTTACTATATCCGCGTTTTTTCAACAAACACCGAATAAGTGTTGGTGTAATCTCCGATACATTTTCAATACGTATTTTCTTCAATTCTTCGATGAGCGACATGTATACAATATGAGGAACACGTGTGGACTCACGTGCAATGAACTGAGACAACCATTCACTACAATGATTAGCACGTTTATAACATCCAATATTAGCCTCCATAGGTGCATGACTTCGGTATAGTGCTGGATCCACGAGAAAGACACTATCTCCACATCTTGGACAAACAGATGTGGATTCTTTCATATCCAATACGCGATCTATATCGCATTTGACACAATAGAGTGCATCGTCATTTGTTTCAATAGATAGATTACAACTTACAGAGGGTTGAAAACGAGAAATATATTCATTATAAATTTTACCAACGTTGGAAGAAGATACATCTTCTTTCATTTTTTGCGTTTCTTCTTCATGTCTCATCAAATAAGGAATCACATCCAATAAATAATCACATTTTTCTTGTTCCGTATCTTTGAGAGCCTGTATATCTAAATATTTCTTCTCAATTTTGATTTGAATAGCTTGTATATCTTCACTTTTTTCCATCTTATCGCGTCGTTGTTCCAGTAGTTTTAACTCGCGTTTATATTGTGGCAATTTATCCAACTGTTTTTCAAATGTGTTGATTTTCCGCTGGTATTCAACTTCAAGACTTGTTTTAGAGGTGCGTATAGCTTCTCGCTTACTTTGTCTAAAATTAGGGTCGTCAGGAATGGTTGCAGAACGGGGTGTTGTACGTGGCGTGGTTGTTGTTTGCCGTTTTCTACGTTTCTTTTTTTCAATGGCAGGTGCATGAATAGCCAACTTGTCACTCATTTGTTATACATATAACAAAAAAAGAGTTTATATATTGTATAAACATACATATTATTTCAGTTTTTCAGCATCTAACCGCACATTTTTTAACATTTTGAACGAACATTTATTGAACTTTTTTACCACGACCCCGACCCCGACCCCGACCTCGTCCTCTTCCACGTGATGACAAGGGTATTTCACGAACCGCTTCACTGCTACCACAACTTGAAGCCGATGATGACATATCCAAACTGGATGATACATCTGAGAAGTCGGTAGATACAGACACGTCATCATCTTCATATCTATGTCTATGAGATTTTTGTTGAGGTGGAGGTATTTGTTGATTATTTGACTGTGTGATATAAGGCTGTTGTGTATTTGGAATTGGGTTTTGCATATTTTGCATATTTTGCATATTTTGCATATTGGGCTGCATATTGTTTTGCATTTGATAATTTACCCCTTGTTGAGGCGCTACATATTGCATGGATGGTGGATTTATGGTTGACGTTCCTTCACCTATTGTCATTGGCGGGCGCATCATCTGTGCATGCATCTGTTGATAGGGAGGAGCTTGTGGTTGACCTTGTTGAGTTTGTTGACCTTGTTGATTCATTTGTTGTCCTATTTGTTGCCCAACCTGTTGCGCAACTGCTTGCATAAATTGAGGATTGTCTTGGAATTTCTGTATATTATCAGGATTGCTAAGCATCCACTGACTAAAGTGGAAAATAATACCACTCAATCCAACTGCCATAATTAGACGAATTTCTACTGGAATAGATTCTCCCTTTCCCTTGTATTTGTCATATAATTCTTCAAAATAGGAATCGTATTCACATCGCTCAACTTCACCTTTGACGGATCGTGACCACCCATTTAGTCGCATATGTGTATAATCTGAAAACTGTTTGTTTAACAATTCCGATCCTAACGTCAATGTCACCAACAATCCACGTTGCCATCGCACCGAATCTTCTAATGCGATTTGTTCATAGTAACGACGATATGCAAATTGGATTTCTTGTAAAGGTGTATCCATATTATATTTTTGTGGCAACACTACTCCTCGACGTTCCAATCGCATCAATCGCAACAAGTATTTCTGTTTTTCTTTTTCACGATCCATATGGTGGTGATTGTCACTTCGAGAGCCTGAACTTGCGGAAGAACGCGAACCTCGAGAAGCGTGAGAAGCGTGAGAAGCGCGAGAAGCGCGAGAAGCGTGAGAAGCGCGAGAAGCGCGAGATGAAGTTGATGAAGCCGAATCGGAATCGTCATCTTTATTGTATCTACTATATCTTCCATATCCTCCAATTCTGTCATCGTTGTCGTCATCATTTTCAAAAGGAACATTTTCACGTCGTTTCGTTGGATTTGCTGTATCTCTATAAAATTCCTCATCCATGGTTTGGTATTTCTGTGGAATATCACGTTTATGATGATGATCGGAGTGGTCGGTGTGATGATGAGAATGATGTTTATGTGGACGTGATACACGTGTTAATTTAGGTGCGCGTGCATTTCGTGCTTTTCGTGCTGGAACATTATCTCCATCGATCGAAATGGTACAACAAGATGATACGTCGTCGTTATTTTTCTCGTTTCTTTCACGTTCACGAAAAGATTTTTGTGCCTTTTTTTCTGGATCATTGTCCCCATCCACAAATTGGATAGGAACTTGGGATCGGGATGAAGGAGGTTGAACTTGAACGGTTTTTCGCTCTTGATCGTTTTCTTGTTCGATCGTAATCATAATATATTGTTGTGTAATATATTTTTTACAACAAGAAAACAATTTGATTTACAGAACGCACATCTATTTAAAAAAATAAAATAATATTTAAATATAGACTAATAGACTATTATAAACTAAAATATAAAAATATGCTTGAAGTATTTGGCATTAGTGGAAAATTAGGAGTTGGGAAGGATTATACTGCACGGGTGTTGCAACAACTTTTGCCTCCGCTTCCTACATTAATCATTGCATTTGCAGACACTTTGAAAATCCGCGCCATTGTATTGGACCATTTAGATCCAGCACGGGTTTTCGGGCATAAAGACCAAAAAACACGCCATACTCTTCAACAACGAGGGACAGAGGAAGGGCGCAATGTATATGGAAATGACGTATGGATACGCTATTTACAACAAACTATTGAAATGTATGCCCAGCGAGGTATTCAGCGGTTTATCGTTACCGATGTTCGGTTTCCAAATGAAGCTGAGTTTTTACGTAAAACATATTACGCCTTTCTTATACGTATTGTTGCTCCACAACGACATATTCAACAAATCATTGATGAAAATATAGAAACAAGTGAAATTCATACATCAGAAACAGCAATGGATATAATTCAAGATCCATATTTTGATGCTGTGCTTAATAATGAAGTGGATGATCCGTTACTCATCCAGTTGCGTGATATGGTATTGACATGGGAAAAAACACGTAAGAAAAATAAAATAAAATGGGCACAAACCTCTGGGGCATGGGTTTTTTTCTGTGATTTGGATGATACGATTTGCCAGTGTAGTATCTACTATTATCAAAAGGTTTTCCAAGTACGTGATATCATTTGTGCTAATCTTTCGTCAACTAACGAAAATATACAACGCGAAGTCGAACAATCATTCCATAATCTGGATCCACATCAAGATATGCCATTTTTAAGAGACCAGTTTCCACACACACTTGTTAAATATTGGCGATTATGGCAACCTAAAATGAAACCGTTGGATCAAGATAAAATAGACGCGATTGAGAATAATATTCGTGCTATAGCACTGAGCGTCTATGATTCGCCGTTTGATGCTGTTTCAACAGCAACGGTTTCAGCATTGCGAACGTTACAACAATGGGGAACGGTTGTTATTTTCACAATTGGGCATCGTGTCGATCAGTTTCTTAAATTAGTGCGATTGGGGATTGATGACATTATATTGGAAGTGGCTGATTATAAAGACAAAACGCTGTTTCGTCAATTACAAAATAAATATCCCGCACAACAATATGTCATGATTGGCGATTCATGGAAACGTGATATTTTACCTGCTATGGATTGTAAAAATATAAATCATCTATTTCATGTGGACAAAAATGTGGCACGTCAACATTACATTCACAAGGATACGCATATTGTGGTTGGATCGTTGGAAGCATGTCTTCAACCTTTACGATATGCTTTCACGCGTCGTTTTTGAGGACGTCGTTTTTCACCAAACTGTTTTTTACCAAACTGACGTCCAGCCCACTGTTTATAATTTTGGATATCTTCAGGTGTCCATCCACCCATACCAACACCACTCCGTTCGACAGCGTCCCAATAAGGTGTACCCCCAGGATACAAGGGTTTATGGACACCACTTTCGTGGATTCTACGATGACTTGAACTTGCTGTGGGTATGCTTCTTCGTATACGAGTTCCATCGTCCAAAATCAAGTCACGTGGGAATAGAGGAGGAGAAGTATCCAATTCATCTATTACCGCTTTTTGTTTTTCTGTTTTTGGCTGACGTTCAACAGAGGGAGTTTTATTTATGATTGCGCTTCGAACTGTTTCAATCATAGGACGCAAGTCAGGGAATTGTTCGTATATTATCAAAAGCGTTTTTAAATTTACAGTAATTCCAAATCTAGTATGTTGTGGTTCGGCACCCATATCCAAAAGTGTAGTAACAATGGTTAGAAATGTAAGCATACTTGGATAAAATTCTTCAATATCATTTTCGTTCATATTTGAATAGTTACGAAATACGTCAATACCACAAGCATTTCCTATCGTAAATATCTTGTTTAATATATATGTTGGTGGAATACCACTTCCAACCCATTTTTCAACCAGTTTCATATATTTTTCAATGGCATTTTTCTTCTTTGGAACGTATTTATACTCTCCTCCTCTTCCCCAACATTCGTCCATCCAATGAAGAATATCTGCTTCTATTTGCTGTTTGTATAAATCCCATGTAGCATCTGGATTTATATGTTGTTCTATGTATTTTTGTATAATGGAATGGATAGCGGGAGAGATTTTTTTATGAGGAGTTATTGTATAATTAATCAAATAGGTAAATAAACCATCGCGATGAAGGTCATTGGTTCCGTTCTCTGTCAAAAGATTTATCCAACGTAAAAAATCGCGTCCGTTATTACGTTTTATCAATCCATCAGTAACATATCCTGCAAACTCATGAATGACAATATCATTTACTGTGTTGATTTCATCATATGGTAATTCTAATTCTACAAGATATGCATACATTTGTAATGCATCTTCTATTCCCAAATGTTCAAATATCTTTGCGATGAAGGCTTTTTGTTTTTCGACTCCTTGTTGCCTTATATTTCCAAGTGGATCATTATCTAACAACAAACGAACTAAATCGGGTCGATTGTTTGCATGGGACCAAACAATTTTTGAGAGTTCGGGGGAAAGACCTTGTTGAGTCATCTCATCAATGGTTGGCATTATGTTATGATTAAGAGCATATTCCAATCGTGCTTTATTTCGTGACACATTATTTCCTGACATATTATTTATTATTTAAAAAAAAACGTATTTAAAAAAACGTAAATTTTATATTTTGCTAATATAATATATATATATATATATATACAATAGATTTTTTTTTAAATGACAAATTCAATTTCAGATTCTAATTCAGATTCAAATTCAGATTCAAAATCAAATGTATGGATATGGATTGTTGTTGTATATATAGCAAGTTTAATCATAGCAATCAGTGTTTTTATACTGTATTTATATAAATTTAAATACAGAGAATCAAAACGAGTGTTGAAACGATGGGGATTACGTAAATCCTCTATCGATTTATTGAATATGTAATGAAATTGAATTTATATGCGAACGAGTATTCGGGCGTGGCATATTGGATCGTGTTGATAGGTGTCATATTGATAAACGTCTTGATTTTTATCTTTATTGTTTTTCTTTATTTGTTTAATCACATCGTTATAATTGAGGCGACTGGTGATGCGTTCCATGTACCTTTTCCAATACAATTGACCACCTGGATACTTAACAACAGGATCACAAATGGAAGTGTAATGGTAGCGACCGGTTTCGCGAAGATGAAATATTCCGGTCTCATCCAGTTGACGAATCACGTGGTTATACTTGATGCGACTCTTGATATACCGTTTCCAATACAGTTGCCTATCGGCTGGATCCTTGACAATATAGGTTTCACCAGTCTGAACTAATTGACGAAGCACCCTTTGATATATGTTGAAAGCATAATATTGAATAGATGCTTGTTTAATAGAAATACTAGGGACGGGAGGGTAGCTGTTCCTATCTATCAAATAATCTTTATAATGCATGTTTTTGTGGTGTTATTTAGTGTCTGTTATTCAGGGTTGGTTTCATTTTTCTAAATATTACATATTTTTGATTTTTATTTTTATATTTACGTATATATATACAATATGGCACAACAAATTGTGACAATTCCAAAAGGAACACGGCTTTATCATGGCACACATACTAGATTACCAGGTCATATGCCAAGTTTTGACACCAATTGGTTTTCAACAGATATGACACAGGCTCTTTTATGGGTACCCTTTTGTTATAGAGAACAATACACGAATCCGCCTATATGTCCTCCTCATGTACGTATGTATACGTATATCGTTGAAAATCCGATTCCGTCAATTGTTTCATTTAAATCTATAGGTTCTATCGCACCATTTTTACATCATAAAGGTTTTGAAGTGGAAGATTTAGATCCATATGATCGTGATGACAGTCATTTAGCATTATTGTTATGTAAAAAAACAAAATACAATGGATGGATGAATCCAATGATGAAACAGGTGATGTTGTGTCATCCAAGTGAATTTCTCAAACCGATTGAACGACATGAACTTAAAATGCCAATAGACTATCTTAAAAAATATATGCATCGTGGTTCATTGGAAGGTATAAGTTGGCAATTACTATTTAAACAAAGTCAAGAAGATAGGGATAAAGGTAAAGCAATAAAGGATGAATTGAAACACATTGAAAAAGAATTGAATGAAATCACAAAAGCAAGTTGGAAAGACCTTGACACTCCATCAGATAACATATATGACCAGTGGCAAGAATTGGTTGGACACGATAAACGTCCTTATATTCGCACCCATTTAGAGACAGGGAATAGAGATATTGTCCATTTGATAAAACCGCACGAAAAAGAAAAATAAATATATGTAAGTATGTATATATATATTAGTATGATTCATCCAATTGTATTTGCTGTTTGTTTTATTTTATTATTTGTTGGGATTGGATTGTTCTGGGGATCTGGATGGGTATATCTTCGTGGCGTTTTACAGCGCATGTTCCATTCGCATCGGTCTAAACACATTGTTCAACAAGGAGGATATCGTCCACCTGAAAATCCAAAGGATTATACGTGGCAACAACAGCATTATGAAGAGCAACATCAACAGGCACCTACATTAGCATCAACCATCCAGTTGGCATGGTTGTATCATTATGGCGTTGCAAGTCGTTACGACCAGCGAGGTAATACCATAGAAGGCGTTGAACCTAATATTCCGTTAGCACTTACTTATTACCAACAAGCCGTCCAACGTGGATGGTTAGATGGTGCATTGAAAATGGCAGAAATCTATCAATGGGGCATTCCTCCAATTGAACCTCAACCTAGTCGCGCTCTTCAAATATATCAAGCCCTCATTGCCCATCCCAAAGCCCCTCTTGAATTGCGTCAAATCGCATCGACGCGATTATCAATGTTACGTGCTGAAATGTCCGATCAAAAACAAGAAGCGTCCATACAAGACGTGCGTACAGGTGGATCCATGGCGTGGACAGACGTGCGACGTCAACCTGTTCATTGGGAAAACATGGATGATGACATGCATACGATTATTGAAGAAATTGAGCAAGTCCAACGCCAAGACAAACGTGTTCAACCACGAGTGATTTTATCAGATGGACAAAATGTACATGATCATGCCACTGTCACTTCTCTTCAAAAATCTATTGATACGATTAAAAAACATACCCCCATCACTATTTCAGTTGAAAAAACTATACAGGATATACGAGCGCTTCTTTCACAACAACCAGATTGTGATAAAAAGAAAAATGCCATTAAATCATTGGACAGTATTGAACGGTCCATATCCTCAAGTCACATCACAAAAATAACAGAATGTGAAACACTTCAATTAGTATGGAATCGTATTCATCAACCCAATACATTTTCAGATGCCCAATGTAATATCTTGTATGAAAATTTGATGAATGAATTGGCAAACATGGTTGAACATGGACATGTTGTGTGTTCTACTGGTAAACGCAGTCGTATGGTGGATACGTTAATTGGGATGGATGAAAGTGTTTCGCTCAAACCTACGTTTGCGGTGCGTGAAGAAATGTTAAATCGAGCCAGCGTATTGAGAGATGAAGTATGGAATAAATACACTCCGGAACAACAAGCGGTCATTATCCAACCTACACCATCAGAAATACAAACACAGTATGAAATGGATGCGCGACAGCACATCACAAAAACGCTTTATGATGAATATGTGGATAGTGAATTGTTGACATCGGGTAAATTCCATCGGGAACTGGACGCATGGCTGGATGCTGCACTGGGTTGATTGTGTATATATGTATAAAAAATAAATATATATAATAAATATATATCAAGTATGAATGGCAAAATATATTCATTGAAAGAGATAGACACGAGGAATGTGTTTTATATTGGTTCTACAATAAATATATTAAACAAGAGGCTAAGCAAACATAAATACGACAGCAAAATCAAGCCCCATATTAATGTGTATCAACATATTGAAAATATCGGCGGGTTTGACAACATATCAATAGAATTGATACAAGATTTTACTTGTGAATCAATTGAAGAACTGCGTAGAAAAGAAGGCGAATATATACTCCAATATATAAATGATGGAGTTGAACTCACAAATAAAAACATTGCTGGTAGGACAGTTGTAGAATATTATATGAATAAAAGGGATGAAATAATAGAATATAAGAGGCAATACAACGAGGATCACCGCGATGAACTACAAGAACAAAGTAGAGAATACTACATTGAACATATAGAGCAAAGTAGACAGTACTACGATGAGCACCACGATAAACTTTTAGAACAAATGAAAAACTACCGCGAGACACATCGTGATGAAATTAACCAAAAACAACGTGATAAACGTGCTCGTGAAAAATTAGCGATTGATAAATAAAGTCGATCCAGAATAGACATAGTCCTATATAAATATTCATTGTACAAACTTACCTTAAAACTTACATTGTATTTATATTACTCATTAGCATGGCTTCCAGAACATGTGAAGCGTGTACTACTTCTTCGCGTGCCTGTCGTGCTACGTGTGCCTGTGCTAAGTATCTTCGATGTGCCTGTATTCGTTTTGAGCTTTTGTATTGTTTTTCCCAACTATGGGGCAATTTAATGTGACTACTTCGACATATTGGACACTCTTTCTTACGACTAATTACCCATGCATTGATAAGACACTGATAATGAATACGGTTCTTTTTACAACACGAAAGATAAGGCGTGTCACCAAGCGGTTCATAACAAATACAACACTCTTCATTGGGATCAAGTAGCGGTTGAGGTGGTTCAATGTGCTCAACGTGTTCAACGTGTTGATTTCGGCTATTGATTTTGTGGTGTTGAGAACACATTCCACCAAAACGAGCATGGGCTTTGCGTGTACATTGGTGTTCAGGTTTTCCTGTACGTGCTTTTATTGTTACAGAACAGTGTTCTACAATACCTTGTTCTACAATACGCGGTTCTTCATCGTGTTGACAAAGATGCTGGAAACAATACCGATTTTGTGTATTTCTGTTTACTGCGCGCGAACATTGATGTTCGTACACATGGACTCCTCTTCTTTGACAAGCCTTTATCATATGTTGGCATCGCAAATGTCCTAAACTTGTTAATTCATTCATTAAACAAAATATAAAAACATATGACTATTATAGATATATATATCTATGAAAACGATATTTTTAATAAATATATACATTCAGTACATCATCGTTTTATATAGCACATACAACACACCAAACGCACCCGCATACTTACATATAATCCCAAACTTGATATCAAGGTGTTCATTATAACCATTTTTTACAATGATATCATTTGTATTATATTCTACCCCATCATCTGGCAACTCATCGCGTTCTCCAATTTCTTCGTTCGGTTCGCAACAAAATAGTTTTTCTCCCATATATGTTGACCATGTATATGAACCCATCCACTTTCCAAGATCTAGTCCCTGTTTGTGAATGTATCGAGTATAAGCAGGAACAGTGCGTTCAGGGTAGTTAAAATTCTCTGCAGTATCCACCCAAATTCGTTTAAAAATGTTTTTCACTTTATTCATGTTTTTATTCATGTTTTATATTTAACTTGTTATGTATATCTCACTTGTGTATATGTATATCTCACTGTGTATATGTATATCTCACTGTGTATATGTATATCTCACTGTGTATATGTATATCTCACTGTGTATATGTATATCTCACTGTGTATATGTATATATCTCAATGTGTATATATCATATATTTTTTTATATTTTGTGAAAAATTAATCTTTATGTTTTTTTAATTTAAATGTCAACTACATTATCAACAAGTGGAGCATGTACATATTGTGCATTTTCATAAGTTGGAAACTGCATTTCATTAACATCTACTATTGGATGACAAAAGAACTGTGCTTTTCCACTTGCTAATTCAACCTGATGTGAAACCATGGATGGATTATTTCCAGCCCCAGTTCCAATGAAAATACGCCCAATCTCATCTGTTATATACCGTCCTGAATTCACTCCAACCATTATATTATTATTCTGATTTCCATCTTTTCTTGTATTTGGCACCTTGTAATCATATCTTGGATCAAGAAATCCCCATACATCGTCACGCAACAAATATGGAAACATGTAGCATAATCGTGGCAAAATGTTGAAAAGCGTTTTTGATGACCATATCATCCACGCTCGACGTCGATAACGTGTAGCATTTGCCCATTGACGACATACTTTTGCATATTTCGAAAGTTGATGAGGAGGAACATGTTGAAAAACAATATCCAAAATATCCAATGGTAAATTAGACAAGAGTAACATTGAATATATATCACTTTAATTATTATTTAAGTATAATGTGATATATGCCTCCAATTCACTCCATCCATACGTTCGTGCCATATAAAACGCATTATCAAGAGCGGATGCTCCTTTTTTCTCGATTAAAAAGCGTACAACATCAATGCGATTGTATCGGCTAGCTCCCCATAGTAACCAATTCCATACCGTATGCATATCTTCCTTTTTTTTATAGAGTGGAAATGACGACATTCCAATTTGTTTTTCAACACGATGAGCCATATTTTTCGCCAAATCAATGTGACCTCCTTCACAAGCATGACGCATAGCTGTTATATAATCGTTTGCACCCAGATTAATCAATGTATACACAATATCCCACCATCCTCCACGACACGCAGTTGCCAATGCACGGTTGTGTGTATCATATATATCATGTATATTATGTATATTTAGTTTTAGTTTTAGCATATATTCCAACAATCGCATGTGTACATAATCAAATAAATGGATATGACCATTTTCACATATGGTTTCAAATGCTTCATCCCAATGAATTTCATCTTTGGAATTCTTAACATACTCTTCACATTTTCGCATCAAACGTAGATTTCCAGATACACAGCAATTTATATATACATCATTCCATTGATTGATTTCACACGTATCGGCTAATAAACAAAAGACAGAATAATGTCCATTTTTACATGCCGTTTCGGCTGCCCAATTGACATAACGTGCACCCTGAGATAATAACCACTGAACCATATTTATATGTCCCATTTGTGACGCCAGATAAAAACCTCTTTCAAGCCATGTTATTTTTCCACGTTGTCGGCACATTTCAGCCAACAAAATATTTCCACCATAACATGCAAAACAAAATCCGTGTTCATATGGCGGATTTTCTATCCACATTGTCATATCATATGCCCACACCGTTTTTCCTTGGGACAAAACCCAAAGCCATATCTGTTTATGGGTTGATTTATTTTCTAATTTGTTTGTACGCAACCATACTGTTTTTCGCATATCGTGTGTCCATAACCATGTTAACCAATGGCGACATATACGTAACCCCTTTAAATAAACGTTCAAGGATGCGTGATGTGTATATGCAAACCAGAAAACATCATCAGAAATCCGTGTCATTATTTAAACGTGTATAATTACGTGATAATTTGTATATAATTCTAACCCCCGATTTTTTTAAAGGTTAAAATAGTTATTCGTTTATTTATAAATTCAAACGTGAAATAACATACGAGAAAAAAGTGAAAGGGATATAAACATATTACAATACAGTATACTATACCTGTTTTTCTTGTTTCTGTTCACATATTCCCAAATACCCAAATACCCTATTTTAATACGTTATTAAATGACAACCATTGAACAAACTCCTGTTATTGAACTTGCACCACATGTAAAGAAGACCAAGATCCAAATTGAAGGCGAAAGACGTCAGACGTGTAACAATCTTTTTATCAAGTTGAAGGAAGTGAGAGAGAGGAAGGAGGCTGTGACAAAGGAAGAACGTGGAGTTTTGAAGGAAATTGAAGTTCAGCTTACGAAGATGGCTCGTGGAGGAAAGCGCAAGTCTGGAGAACAGACTGTGAAGACGCCTGAAACTCCCGTGAATATCACTCCTGCGCTTTGCAAGTTCCTCAACATGCCAGTTGGAAGCCAATACGGACGTCGCGATTTCACTAAGTATGTGAACAATTACATTACTGAATATGGATTGAGACAGGAAGAAAACAAAAAGTATTTGGACTTCGATAAGCCTGGAGGTGCTGAGTTGTGGGAACTTATTCTTCCTAAGGATCAATGGGAAGCTGAAGGCATTTCCATCAAGCATCCCGAAATTGGAATGACTGGATTTGAATTGCAGAAATTCACAACGCGTCATTTTGAAAAGACACAGAAAAACAAGAAGGCTGCTGTTGTTGCACCCGTTGTTGTTGCACCCGTTGTTCCTGAGGAGGTTGTGGTAGCACCTGAAAAGAAGGAAAGGAAGCACCGCGAACGCAAGGCTGGCACTGGTGGACGTAAGAAGAAGGTGGAAGAAGCACCCAAGTGATTAACAAATAACAATATATATGAAACATGATATAAAACAAGTAAAAACATATGAAAAAAATAAGTAAAAAATATGAAAAAAATAAGTAAAAAATATGAAAAAATATAAGAAAAAATATAAGAAAAATAAATAAAAATACAAAAAAACAAAAACGTACCTTTCGAACATACCTTTCGAACATACCTTTCGAACATACCTTTTCGCTTTTTCTTAAACTCTTATGAATGCTCTTTCTATAATTGCCCGCGATGGACGCGTATGTATTCGTTCTAATCGCTCTTCATTCTCCCGCTTTTGTTTCATCCGCTTTATCCGCTTTGCCAATTTGAGTTGATACACGC
>Ga0075116_10000186_pt1 | contig 29374 bp, 53 predicted proteins | sample AntAceMetag02UKC_FD_69786 | JGI IMG/M metagenome (GOLD analysis project Ga0075116, IMG submission 69786) | Saline lake microbial communities from Ace Lake, Antarctica- Antarctic Ace Lake Metagenome 02UKC | ecosystem: Environmental > Aquatic > Non-marine Saline and Alkaline > Saline | place...
AGCACTTATTAATTCACTCCCTGTCCAGGTTAAACCTATTGGATTTGTTGAAGGACTTGCAAAGCTACCTGTCAGTGTTGAGGATAGTCCTGAGTGGATGTAAATATGATCCTTACTATAATCAGAACTTATTAATTCACTCCCTGTCCAGGCTAAACCTGTTGGATTTGTTGAAGGACTTGCAAAGCTACCTGTCAGTGTTGAGGATAGTCCTGAGTGGATGTAAATACTGGTAATTATCATATCAGAACTTATTAATTCATTCCCTGTCCAAGCTAAACCTATTGGAATTGTTGAAGGACTTGCAAAGCTACCAATAATTGTTGCCATTATTCTTTCTCCACTAAAATTATATCCACTTCTTTAAGGAATCCACAAAGATCACAGATAAATTTAGCTTTTCTTCCTTCTTTTACTCTCTGTTTACAAATATCTTTATCTACGTAATTTTCTATAATCCCATCAATCCCTACTAAGTGGAAATTGTGTACACATGCCATCTTTTTTTAAAAAGATAACTTAACTTAAATCTACAGTCCAAGTTATATTGATTTGATCTCCACTAATAGCACTCTTATTAGCAAAGTTTGCTCTACTCAACATTGTTCCAGTATTTAATCCACTAGCATTAAATAATCCTGCTTCGTTTACTACTTTAGTTGCATCTATCCCGAATGATCCAATCCACTGAGCGGTATCATTTGTTGTTGCTGTAGTTGTTGTACTACCTGTAACTGAACCTGGTCCAAACTTTAAGTACTCTGATCCAATTGTTGTGTCTGCTGCTGTTATTGTTGCACTACCTAATCCAATACTCATCCAACCCATAGGATCATCACTAGCATAAGCACCTGATACAATATTCTTTGCTATTTGTGCTTTTCCTATTGTAACCACTGTATTTCTAGTCTCTACTATATTTGATTCAAATCTTGGACTTTTGTGTTCTACACGAACCTTTCCAACCAATTTTAAATTATCTTTCATTTTACCTCCTTTATAAACTTATTTTGTTATTTAATTCAGTATGAAGTGCTTTACTTATTTCTTCTGGATCCATTCCATTAACATTTCCTATATTAACAATTACTTGATTTGATGCTTTTGTAAATTTTTCAGCACTGGCTTCTCTTTCAAGTGCTAAACTTTGTTTTAAAGTATCAATATCTGTTAATTGTCCTTTAACCGCACTAAAATCTATTTCTGGTATTAAGGAAATATTAACCTTTGGAATTTTATTTAATCCTTTTATAAGAAAATTTATTGCACTTATTAAAGTATTTATTTGCCCTTCTACAAAATTTACTATAAAATTCCAAACACTAATTACAACATTTTTCATTATTTCAAAAGCTATTATAAAACCATCTTTAAGACCTTCCCAAGCCTTATCCATTAAAGAAGCACCTTTTAAAGTTAATGAAACTAAAGTTAAAAGAATCTTTTTCCAATTCATTATAATTAATATAATTGCTGTGATTGCTAAGATTATTCCACCAATTATTAATAACCAAGGGGAACTAACCAAAGTAACTAAAGCTATTGCACCTGCCAAAAGAGTTACTGCCATTGTTACTAATCCTAAAATAATTAATGCTTGTTTTACTGGTTTAGATAAATTAGAGAAAAAATCTACCACTTTTTTAAATATTGGAAGAAGAACATCTCTTATAATTGGTATTAATTGTGAACCTATTTCTAAAGCTAATGCTGTAAATTCATTTTTTGCTAATTGTATTTGATTTCTTGTACTTTCTACAGCTTTATCAAATTCTTCTTGAGTAGATGTTGCATTTTCAAATTGTCCTGTTGCAGCTTCAATTAATTTATTCATCCCAGGAATATCATTAGATAATTTGTTTATTGCACTTGCCCCAACAGTTCCAAATAAATCAATAGCAGTTTTTTGTCTAGTTATTGGATCTTCTATTTTATTAAGATTACCTATAAGTGATATTATTGCACCATTAGCATCTTTTCTTAATGCATCTGAAAAACCAGGCATAAATTGTTCTACTTCATCTATTTTTTTAACAACTGTGTCAAATGCACTTCTTAATTTGGTTCCTGCTCGTTCCGCTGGTTCACCCGCATTAATTAAAGCGGCGGTTAATCCAGAAACAACATCTGTACTTAATCCTAATGTCTTTGCTGAGCCAGCTACTCTAACCATAGCACTTACTATTTCACTAGAACTAGCGGCACTAATATTAGATAATTCATTAATTGCCGAGGATAATTTATCCGCTTCTTCTATGGGTAAACCCATAGCATTAGAAATCTTTGCCAAAGCTAATGCAGCACTTTCAGCTGTTAATTCTGTAGCAATAGACATTTTAGAAACAACAACAGTAAAATCTCTTATTTTATTCCTACCCGTTATACCCAATTGACCAGCCACTTCACCAACTTTAGCAAGTTCTTCGGCACTTAAAGGAATTTCTTTTGATAATTCAATAAAATCTTTTCTTAATACTTCAATTTCATCATTGGCTAAACCTGTTGTTTTTGCAACACCAACCATTGCAGTTTCTAAATCTATAGTTTCATTTATAGCTTTACCAAATGCTACAGCAATTCCCACTCCCACAGCCGCTGCACCAAGTGCTGCTTTCTGAAACTTAGCTATAGAAAAACTCGCTTCACTAAAAGTCTTACTAAACATATCTTTTGCTTTTATTACTATTGCTATTGATGTTTCTCCTATTCCGAATACCATTATCTTTTTTTTGACCTCCTAAGTGCTTTTTTGTTTTCCGCCTCTAATCTTTTAAGATGTTTAATAACCTCCATGAAATCTTTTAAACTTAAACTCCTAACCTCATCTAATGTCCATTTAAAATGATCACATATAGTTATTTCTGTTCTTATTTGACTAGAGGATTCCGAAAATCTTCTAAGCCATTAATTTCGTTGATGGCTTTCTGTATTTGAATTCCAGATTTTAAACCTAATTCGTTATATTCTTCTTCAGTGATACCTGTAGACAAAAGAATCATCTTTTTTGCAGCTTCTTCTTTTGAAACATCTCCAAGCGAAGCTAAGTCTTTATACTTAATTTCTTTCACTAAGTAAGTTTTTCCATCAACATCTATTTGTTTTTCCATTTTACCCCCGTTTATTTAATTGAATTAAACCCCACTTAATGGTAAAAGGATATGTGTTGTATGTTCTTTTGCTGTTATTTTTTCAGGCACAATTTCTAATGTTGATTCCGTTACTCCCTCTGCTTCACTTGGATTGTCCATACTTGTTATGTGACATCCAGACAAAGTAAAGATTGCATGTTGACTTCCAGTTGCGGTTACATCTCTATCAAAATCTAATACTGTATTAAATGAACTTGTAGATTTGTAAAACTCATTATACCAAATTGCTGCGGTTGTACTATCTAAATCTAAATTAACACTCAAAATATAGTCTCTATTTCCTGGATAAGGAATACTTATATCTCTTGTTCCATCCAAGTAATGTGGACCTTCAATATTCTGATTGATTTCTAAAGTTACTTCTTTTGCAGTTATATCACTTCCAGCCATTGTTAGAGTTACATCCCCAAATGCATACGGAGTATTTGTTTTCTCTGTAACACTTGTTGTTGTTCCACTTGAAAAAGTTAATGTTTGACCAATGTAATCAACTTCAGTAATAACAACTTCACTTGAACTTGCTGTTATTCTTACTGCATTTGGTACACAACCATCTATTTTTCTTACAAAGTTTCTTCCAGTTCCTGGCGATTGCTTTGAATCTTCAATAGTGAAACTCATTGGTGGATTAAATGAACCACTGGTAAATGCATTTTGTTGTAAATTCATTCCAATCTCACTAGCATCATATTCCATTATATTTGTTCCACTTGTTGTTTCACAAACTGATCCAACTGACCAAAGTGGTAATCTAAAATCTTGTGATCTTATATTCAAAGTTCCTGTTACATCTCTTACTCCTTCATCCATTGTGTCTAAACTTCTAGTAGATGTTCCTAAATATCTTGATGGTATCTTATTTTCTACATCATCTATTGAATTAGATGTTACTTGTCCTAACCAAAAAGAACTACCTGTCATTGGTTCTGCGTATGTTCCACTTTCGTAAATACCCAACACCTTGTTTTGTCCTGCGCTAAATCTTCCCATATTTTACCTCCATTTTATTTAATTATGTGAAATTATAAAGTCTATAATAGAATTCCATAACTTTTGATTTAATTGCTTGATCCCCTTCTTCATTAATTTCTAATGCACTAGTCATATTAAAATCATTCATATTATTTGCTATTGTACCAGTAGAAGTAGTAAATTGAATTCCTCTCAATCCATTAAAAACATCGGTAAATAAAGTATCTCTTTCTTTAGTATTTCTGGCCCATATTCTTATCTCTAAAGTAATTTGCATATCCATAGCAGTTGATTGCATGCCCGTTCTACTTGCTTCAAAATTAGTCGCTTTTATGGTAATGAGTGGATATTCAACGGCTCTAGAAGGATAAGAGGTCATAACAAACTTAGATTTAGCCCCTCTTATTGATGATTTTGGATCAGTGATTTTACTAGTTAAGTAATTTTTTATATAATATAAAATATCTGCTACGAACGTTGTTTGTGATACCATCGCTTTGGTTTTCCTTGTCTCTCGCTTGAGACAATATAATTAACTTATTTTTGTTTAAATAATGTGATTAAAATTGGATATACTATATTTTTTTAACTTCATCATGGATAATTTTAGCAATTTTCTGCTTATTTCGGTTTTTAGAGTTATTAAAATGTCTTCTGGCATTGATTCTACTTGTACCATACTCTAAAAACTCTGCATAAGAAACATCAGAATATATGACCGCACTATCTGAAAATGACTTAAAAGTAACACTTCTTAGAAAATTACCTGTATCTACACTAGTTGGTTCCGCTCTTTGACCAGCTATACTACTCTTTACCTCTTTATCCATATGAGTTCCAGCTTTCACCATTGCTTTATTAATCATTAAATGAGTTTTTACATTTTTTAAATTAAGAAAAGTCTTTGCTTTTTGAACTCCTTCAATTGTTATTTTTACGCTCATTTTTCTTTACAAATAAAAAGTTACTATATAAATCTTATTCTTCACCGAGATACGAACCTGTTCCAGTTAGTCTTCTAAAGTATGCTTTTCTATAAATGTTTATTCCAGCCACTTCTTGTTTTTTAACTCCTAAAGGTATTGGTTTATACTCAATAACAGGAGGACTTCCTATACCTACTCTAATAACATAACTTCCCATGTCTGTAAAAGTTACTGATCCTGAAACAAATAGCTTAATATCTCCATCAATTAATTTACCTTGTTCCATTAAAATTGATTCAGATGAACCAAAAGAACCTTTAATAGGTAAAACAATCCCACTTGTCCATGTTTCAAAATTAGCACCACTGGTTAATGTGACATCATCATCCCATATAGAACCAATTGAAACTTGAAATCTCCGAATACACATCTGCTTGCCTGCTTTATCTAAAAGTTTTTGAAATCCTGCTTGAAGTTTACTTGATGTAGACATAATTATACTAAGGTTTGCTTGTAATTAAAATTTCTACCTAGTGATTTAAGATAACTATCCGCCATTTGTCTGTATGCATTTGAAGAATCATTACTAAATCCACCTCCAACACTCAGATCATCTAGTTTTAAATTCCCAGTGTTTTCCTGTGCATTTACAAAGTCAATTGTATCCGCCTTTGCTAATTGGACAATTGGTGGTTGAAATTTATCACTTATAGAATTAGAACCAATTATTTCACCAGTATAATTAGCCACATGTTGTCTGGCCATGTCAACTATCTCAATCATATTACCAGATATACCCACGGGCACACTTAAACTTTCAATTATATGGATGGTAATACTACCAATTGTACTTAAACTCATTTTAAGCTGTTACAGTATTTTGTAAATACCCTTCACTTGTACAAATTAAAGGTAAATAAGTATCCGCTGTTCCACTCTGAAGTCCACAAAGAATAACTCCTATTGCTGTTTGACTCCCTGTATTTCCAAAAGGGGTACCACTTATTGCAATAAATTTATTAGACTCATCGTCTCTAAGACTTTGAACTACCATTTTGATTTATGCAAGTGCTGTCCAATCGCTTCCTCCAGTTGTGTTTGCTTTGTATAATTCTCCATTTACGGTATCAAAAGCAATTCCACTTACAATTGGGCTAGTTACTATTCCATCTGGATTTCCAGTTACAACTATAATTTCTCCAATTCCTAGTTCTCCACCCACATTACCTGTAAGGTTGTGAACCATTCCTTGTGTTAATCCTTGTACTGTACTTCCTGTTGTTGCTACTGCCATGTTTTGTCCTCCATTATTATTTGGGATTTAATGTCTCCCTTGACATGAAAATAAATAAAAATAAAAATAAAAATTAATTAATCCTACGAAGTTGTTATTTTACTAATCGCTTTTGATCTAAGTAAGTTAACTGAAATTCTGTTTGTTATAGCTGCTCCTTGCATATCATAACTAGGCATATCATAATTCTCCACAGTTATATCTCTCTTGATTGCAATACAAAATGCTTCTTTCCTATCTAAAACATAAGCATATAGCTTATATGTTCCAGGTGTAGGGGATGCATTATCTGAAAACAAAGTTACTTTCAAACCATATATATTTCCTTTAAATCCAGTACTTAACATTTCTGTATCACCAGCTCTATGAGCTTCAACAAATGTGTCTATGTTTCTTAAATCATTAAGAACTTCTGTACCAATTAAAAGATCAGTTGGTTGATAGTCATTATCTTCTAAATCCTGCATACTCTCAGTGATATTTGCTATTGTTATAGCAGCTCCACCAGCAGTTGTTGCATTTGCTCCATCAAGTGCAGTTAAAATCAACTCAGTTTCTTTTTCAGCAAAACGTCTTCCTACAGCCGCTAAATTCCTTTCCAACATTGGAAATTGAGCATCCTCAATCATTTCCCTAGTAATTCTTACCGCAACACCATACTTTGCAGGTGTTACTGTAACAGTTTCTATTCCAATATTATCTAGTGGAATCTCTGCTCCTTCTCCTACCTTTCTTATATCTAATGTGTTAGCTTCTTCTAAATTAATAGTTGTTGAATAACCCTGAAATTGATTAGGGGTTATAATAAAAGCCGCTAATTCCCTTGGCAATAATGCTTTATTTACCTCTGGAATAAGCCTATCAAATATAAGTCTTGGTATAAGAACTGTTCCTTGTGTTCCGTCTTCGTCACTGATATACTCTGTAATGTTTTTGTATTTATCCATTTTAAAAGTTAAAATAAACAAGACAATAATTATCAGTTATTCCGCTTGCTCCAGCACTTAATGCTCGTCCAATTTTCTTTCCACCAGGTATTCTTGTGAATTTTCCAGATGGTACTATTCCACTTGTAAGTGATTGTACCAACTCTTCGTCCAATGCTTCAACCGCATTTCCTGCGATTACAGAACCTCCTGCTTGAACTAGATAAGCTCCTCTAGTTGCTATAGTTACAAGTGCTCCACTTGCTGCTGTGTTAATTGCTATTCCATTGATTGTCTCAACACCACAAGCTAATGCTGTCACTAAAACAACAGGTGTGTCTGTTACATCATAACTTGAAATAGATGAACCAACTGCACCAGCTACTGCTCCTGAACATGCTACATATTCTCCACCACTAATTACTTCCGCTGCTACTGCTGTAAAAGTTCTAGGCACTTCACCATCCCATAGAACTTGTGTTCCCATTGTGTTTGATACTGCCATTAGTATTTACCGACAAGGGTTAATCTACCACCAGATAAAGCCCCCATTCCTTCTTCTACAACGCTTGCTTCTTCAGCTTCCTCAGATTCAGATTCTTCTTTAGATTCAGGTTCTTCAGGTTTAGTTTCTGGCTCTTTTTCGTCTTGATCTGCCATTTCTTCAACTTGACATTTTATTAACTCTAATGTAGAATTTTCAACAGTTGAAATATCTAGAGCTTTAACTCCTTTCTTTTCACATAACTTTTTGTATTCAACTTCTAAAACTTTTCTTTTTTCCGCTTCATACTCAGCAATCTGTTTATTTGCTATAACTAACTCTTTCTTCAATAACTTAGCTTCAACATTTTCTTTTGGTTCTTCTTTTGGTTCTACCTGAGGTTCTACCTGAGGTTCTTCAGTTTTTTCCTCTTCTGTCATATTCTTGTCTCCCTCCTTTTTATGTTCTATTACATCGTTAGATGATTGTGAATATGCTTCTTTTAATGCTGTACTAAATGTTGCTCCTGAATCCGCTGGAACAGCAACTAAACTTAATTCTTTTATTATAATTCCTCTAACAATTAAATCTCCTTCTTTAGTTTCCTCCAACTCTTTGACCATGGCCCCAATACTAACAGAATTTAAATCTCCTCTTTGAATTAATGATCTCATTTTTTCATCACTTACTCTTGCTTTGAATTTAATATTTTTTTCCAATTCATCAAAATTAGAACTAATAACTTTACCCACTATTGAGTCTACCATATTATCATGATCTTTAAGCAAAGGAATACCTTTCATTCCAATTGCCGCTGGTCTTAATTCTTCCGCTATAAATTTATGACCATTAGAAGTAGTTATTTCATTTATTGCTATACCCGCTATACTAAATTCTTCATCTATTGTTGCACTTTCAGTAATAGGTACCGTGAATTTTTTTAACTCAATGTTTCGCATCATTTTATCACAGAATAATGTATTTACTTTTGTTTATATAATGTGATTTGGGTTGGATATACTAACCCATTCTTAAAATTATTTGAATTTCTTGATTCTTTGCACCAACTACAGTAATCTTTAGCTTTTCATCAACATAATAAGAAATCCATTCATTCACTAAATGCATATTTTTATTTATTCTTCTAGAACAAAGTGGAATATAAATATTTTCTATAAAATCAGTGCAATCTAACAAATTATAACCAATTTCTGAATCTATTATTATTCTTGTTTTAGATAATCTCTTACCAGATTTAGTTATTATTACCGCTTTTAGTTCACCTTTTAATTTACTGGTAGTAATTTTATTTATTCCGTCTTTAGTATTAATATTAATTTTCATCTAATTTTACATAAATTATTCTTTTTCTCCTTCTTATTGTGTCTTTATTTCCACCTACTTTGTTCAAATTACCTAATTTAGCCCCCATTTTTCCCGCTATTGTTCCTTTAAATTTATTTGTTATACCCCCAAATTGTTGTTGTGCTTTTGAATTTATTGTTGTATTTGATCCAGTGACATTACCTTCTTGATCATATTCTTTCCAAGGTCCTACTAAGGGTACTGATTCATTATCTATTGCATCATTTCCTAAATTTGAAGGAAAAGATAAATCTCCACAATGTCTTGCTATTGGAATAGTTTGCATTGTTCTTTTATTAAAATAACTCATCCTTCTAACATCTCCTTTTTATATTCTTTGGCCATTTTCATATTATGTTTATGGAAACATTCACCACATAACCATAAATTATGTGCTTTAATTAATAATACCCCTGGTTTAGGGGTTGATCCACATTTCTCACATTTCACATTTACTATTTGATTGTCTATTTTTGTCATTTTTCCTCCAGTCTATGAATAGGAATGGACTAAATTCAAAGTTCCAGCCAGGCATATCTTTAGCTATTCTCATGATTCTATCTATTTCTTGTCTAAATTCTTCTATTTCTTTTCTTAATTCTTTGTCTGTTTGTTTAGTTAATCTCATTTTAAAATTGTTTAATTAGATCTCATAGTTGGATGACTTATTTGCATTATTTCACCACAGGAATCCAAGTACATCTACAATTAGCATGTACAGGAATAACTCCAGCACTATCATTTAATGTATAAACACTACCATCTAAATCCACACAAATTGGACAAGTTCGTTCACTTAAACTAGCTAAAAATTGTACTTTTTCTATTTTATTATCTCTATAATGTTCAACTAATCCTTGATTTGCTAATCTGCTTGCTTCAGTTCTGGCAATCATATTTGGTCTATTTTGTGATGCTACACTCAACACTTTCTCACCATTTTCATTTATTCTTAGTCTATCTTTTAAATCCACATTATCTTTAATTCTTTTTTCTATTTGATTTATAGTCAGATTCTTTTTGAATCCACTTTTGAATATTTCTCTCAATTTTTCCACATCATTTGTAGAAAGTAAACCTAATTCTATATCTGATTCTGTTATAGCAAGCAGATTAGAAAACTCATCTAATTTTAATACTTTTAATATATTCAATATATAATCTGAATAAGTAAAACCTGATAACTCTTTTAATCTAGGATCTTCCACCCATTCATTGATAGTCATTTCACTTGATTGTTTTTCGGTAATTTGTTGACCACATCCACTTCCACTCATTTGATTTGCACTAGGTTTTGCTCCTGGAACTTCAGGTTGTTTAATCTTAGCCTCTTTCTTTGCCTCTGGACTATTTTTACCTTCATTTTTATCAATTGCTTTAGTCTTTGTATCAAACGCTTGTTTTTCTGCTTTCTCTTCTTCTTCTTTTTTATCATCTAATCCTACTTCTGGTTCTCTCAAAAATTGTTCATAATTTTCTATATTAAGTGCTTTGGCTATTTCTATTTCCGTCATACGTTTAAGGTTTTCCCCTGTTTGAATAGATCCACTAAGTAATGCGGTTAATTTGTTTATTCTTTCGTTTATTGATTCTTCACTTTGTATATTCCATTCAAATTCTACATGCTCTTGGAACTCTTTACTTCCTTGTCTTAATAACAATGGTTTGAATATCTTTTCTTCTATTACTTTTTCTATATCCTCTTGTAATGATTTTATTCTTTCATTTCTAAATGTACTTAATTGAACTTTAGCAATTCCTTCATTTAATTGACCTGATCCCATTAATACTTCAGGTACTTGGAATCCAGCAATTAATTGTAGTTTGTCATGTTGAAGGACTGTATCAAATCCTTTTCCTAAATCTCCAAAGTCTAAATATTTTATATCCACATTAGCATCTGTAGTCCATTCTGTTTGAGTATTCATATATTCCATATTGGATGCAATACCTTCTACCACAGATTTATTAGTTTGTTCGCCTGGTACACCCACTTTAATATGATAAGGTGCTCCAGCTTTTCTGCTTACTACAGCATGTGAATCTGTTTCATTTCCTAAAAAATTATTAATTGCTCTTAGATTAGGTTTGATTAAACCTAACCCGTACGCTTCCAGTGGAAAAGCGTTTATTTTTAAATGTGCTATTTTATTTGGTTCAAAATCATTTACTTCTTTTAAAATCTCAGCATTTATTCTATTCAATTTACCTTTATATTGATTATATTTCTTTACTTCGCCTTTTTTGTCTCTCTTTACATACATTTCTTTTGGATCTAATACTCTAACTTTGCTTTCTTCTAAATCTAATTCCATGAATCCGTTTCCTGTAATTAGACTAGATTTTATCCATTCTCTTAATGCTACCTGAAAATTTGTATCAATTATAAAAGAATCAATTATTGCTTGTACATTGCTTGATTTAGCTTTTGCTGAGAAATTACCTACAATAGCATCCACATGTTTATCAATAAAACCTGTTACATAACCAAATGTTTTATACAAATCTTCCGCTGTCTTAAAATTAAAAGGATGTTGTGTACCTAATGACTTAGGGAATCTTACTGGTATATCTGATACTTCCGCTTTGAAGGTTTCACTTGTTCTATGATCTTTGTGATATTTATCCTTTATATATTGAGGAATAAATATTTCACCCAGTTTCTTTTCTTTAGGCATAAAAGAATTAATTTCTTTTAATTTAAATAATGTGATTAAATAAGGATATACTAATAAATAAACTAATTACGCTTACTTCCAAAAATGAAATGAGAACTTTCTTGCTGAAATTCAAAGAACATTCTCATCATTAGAGCATCACCCAAATCAGGAGATCTACCTAGATTCTCCTTAATTTCTTCCTTGGGTATAATTAGTATCTTACCATCTTTGTCTATATCTTTTACTTTAATATGTTCTAAGTCTTCTATTAACATCTCTTTGATCTCAATATCATCCAATTGACAGGCTATTTGACCTTCATTTATTAAGTCTGCTAATTTAAAGAAACATTGAGTTTTGAGGTTACCAAAGTTATGTCTAGGAGGTAATGAATATGCACCACCCGGTGATTGATCCTTTTTTCTTTCTATTGCTCTCGAGTTATTAATAAATCCTTTTACTCCTTCTAATTGATCCACCACACCACCACCTACTCCATCTTCATCTATTATTATCTTACTTCTAGGAATGTGATGTAATTGGGCCAAACTATTAATTATTTTAGCATTTTCTTTAGTAGATTTCTTTTCAGTAAACTTAATTTGTTCAATATTGAATCCTTTCCATATAACAAATACTGATTTATCTGATCCAAAACGTGCAATATCACAAGAAATATACATTTGACCCTCTTGTCTAGCATTTGTGAATATATCATTAAGCTTATCATATTCAAATAATCTGCTTGGATCATCATCATAGTGCCAATTTCCATAAAGTAATCTTTCTTTAGAGTTTTTATCTAGTTTCTTTAGGTTTTCAGCATAATGAGGTGACATAAATGGATTATCTCCTACTAATGCGGGTATAAATTGTCTAAATAATGGTAATGTTCCTTCTGCCCAAGGTTTCCAGTATTCTCTATAAGCAAAGTTCTTTGCTGGATTACTTGCCATAAGCAATTTGGGTACTAAACCAAATTCTTCTAACTTGAATCTGATTCTACTCATTACTATATTCTTAGCTTTCTCTGTTATTTCACTAATTTCATCAATAAAAGCACCAGTATATTCAGTAGATCCTAAACTATCAAATTCTGGATCAGTTGGATAAAGATATAAATCTTTTAGATATACCGTAGATTCATTAGAAAAGGTAATATGCCCCTCCATAGCATTATATCTCCAATCTTTGTCCTTTTTTAGTCCCCATTCCCTGAGTATGCCCAGAAACGTCAGAAACGTACTCTCTTTGAGTGATTTTAGTCTGGCTCGACCCATTAACCACCTGGAACCAGGATATTCTAAACAACCCTTAATTAACCAGAAACAACCTAAATAACTCTTTCCACCACCAGCTAGGCTCCGCCTCCATAAAACAATTCAGTAGTAACTTTATCTTGTAAAATTTCAAAAGCTTCTAATTGTTTAGAAGACAACCGAGTTCTTATTGTCGGCATTTTCACCTCCTATAACCTTCTTGGTTATGCTTTATTTTATGACATTTAATACAGAGAGTAATACCATTGTCAATATTCCACAATTCATCACATTCTAATCCTTTATTCCAAGCAGGTATACTCCCAAATTCTGTTTTGATACTAAATCTCTTTCCCTTTTGAAATTCTGTTTTAGGATTTCTACGTTCTCCTTTTTTGAAACTATCAGAATTAGTTTGTCCTTTTTTTAATCCCATCGTCTTTTTCTATTATTAACTTAAATCCTTCACCTTTATGCTCTACTTTATTATCCACTTTATCTGAATAGTCTTTATGTTTAGCTAATATAAGCTTCATTGCATTAAATGTTGAAGAATTTTTAGCATCGCCAAACATTGCAAAATTATATAATCTACCTTCAACTAAGGAATTAATCTTATCTAGTTCTTCTTTTAATCCTTCCTTGAACAATTTATCTTTTTCTATCCATTGGTAATATACATTTCTAGAAATCTTTGCTTTTATACATGATAAAGATATATTTCCTATTGTAGAAACATATGCTTTAATAAATAATTCTTTTCTCTTTTTAGTTGAGTTTGTACTTTTATGTACTTTCTTCTTTATTTTCATTTTAACAAAAATTACTTTTTACTTTCTGCGTCTTTCTTATAAGATTTCTCAATTGCTAAATCACCATCTTCCATTATTCTATATACATTTCCATAACCAATATATTGATACTCTTTGCTGTCTATAGATATTCTCATTTTATGCTGTTTGGATAAATCTTTATCTCTTACTTTCTTGGTTTTGGTTAACTTAAAGTTCTTTAAATCTGAATACTTGGCCCAATCTGTCTTAGGTAAGATTATATCTTCTGTTCTTACCCTACCATGTAGTTTTAATGATTTCTTTGCTTGTGTTTGTATTGATTCATTAAATTCATCCAATGCTGGTTTGGCTGCAAAAGGTAATCCTTTCTTGTTGGCTAATTTCTCTTGTTTTAATGATTCTCTTTTAAACTTTCTTTCTGGATCATTTTCATACAATGATTTAAAGTCCTTTTTCTCTAATTCTGTTTGTGGTCTTATTATTCCCATTAGTTTACTCCGCTTGGTGTTTTTATAGTAACACCTTCATTTAATTGTTTTTGAAGATTTTTAATAACTTGTTTATGATTTGTTATTTCTTCTTCAATCATTCCAAATATTTTTTTATCTTCAGTATTTTTTTGATCTCTTAAATAGATTCTCCATTTATCATCAAAGTTTCTTAAATAATTTTGTTTATCTATTAAGGCTTTATTATATTCTAAATTTTCTTCTATTTTCTTTAAATCTTCAGTATTTCTTTTTAATCCACTTTTAGAAAGTTTTACTTCGTCTTCAGTTAATTCTCTTTTACTCATCTTTCTTTAGAAATATTGGTTCTAGTAATTTAATTTGCTCGTCTACTATATCCCTACAAAATTTATCTGGTTTAAAATCTGGAAACTTATCAAAGAATTCTATTTGTCTATGATTAAAACCTATACTTCGTTGTGTTATCTTTTCTCTTGGATTTACTTTTTTTCCCATTTTATTTATTTTCTAAAATATTAGTTGCTTTATTTATTTCTGATGCTACCAAATTAAGTTTATTTGTCCCTTTATTTATTAAATCTACATTGTTTGTATAAGCACCTTCTGAAATTAAATTCATAGCTTCAATATTATATATTTTCTATAAGGATGTTGTTGTATCCAATTCTTTTGTTTTTCCATGTTTAATTTAATTAATTATACTTTATAAATATTACTATTTAATGTATTCACTCAAGAGTTAATACAATTTTAGCAGAATTATCCCAAGTCCAATTCTTAGCATTTTCTAATGCTTTTTGACCTCTTAATTTCATTTCTTCTTGATGTGCATAAGCATATCTCATTTTCTTTTTTAAATCTTCAATCTTAACATTCGCCCAACTAATTCCCTCATACATTACTTCATGTTCTACTTCTACTAAATCATAATCTACAAAGAAATCTACATCTTCTTTCATATAATCTATTTGACCACCAAAGTTTGTTTGAATAGTTGGAATTCCACAAGCATGTGCTTCTAGGCCTGGCAAATTAAATGCATCAGCTCTTGTTGGACTAACAAATACATCCCCTTGATTATATAAATCTACCAATTTATTATAAGGCATATTATCCGCATTTATCTTTACAGTTGGACTATTTGGTTTAATATATTTTTTAATTAAATCATCTATTGGACCTATTCCATAGGCAGGATTAAGTTTAATTAATAACTCTACTTTATCCAGATTAGTAAATTCTTCTAAATATGCTTGTATAAGATATTGAATACCTCCTCTATCTTCTATATTTCTAAATCCTTTATTTGCTACAAAAGTAAATACTTCATTATTTTTTTCTTGACTATAAAATTTGGTTAAATCCACCCCATGAGGAATTATCTTTATTTTATTATGTAATATTCCATCCATATAGTCTTCTGTTGTGGCACTTTCTCTAATTGTTTGACAAATTGCTTCTTTAGTATGCATTGATGGAACTAAAATATATTCTATATCTGGATTCAAAAAATCTTCAATAAAAGACTTAGGTACTTTGTTTCCTTCCCATACACAATATGCCCAATTTCTTCCTACTCCTGTAAATAACTTCCATTGATGTGGTAAAGTTATTATTAAGTTTATTTCTCCTTTTACAGGTTGTTGTTTAATCATTAATAATTCATTATCATTTACTTGTGTTTCCCAACCTTGAGGCAAACCTGTGCTTACTCTTACTTCTGTTTGTTTGAATAAAGCATTTGCTAGGTTTCGTACATGTGAACAATAACCACTACTCCCTAGCAAATCACCTATAACATTTATCATTTAATTCCTTTTTTCCCACCAGTCATTTTACCAGTTCCTTTTCCACCAGCTCTTCCTTGACCTGCTCCTCTTCCATCTCTTGGACCAGTTGAACCACTTCTTGGACCTGTTTTATTTTTATTTGGCATTTTTATTTTCCTGTTCTTTTACCCATTCCCAAGTCATCTTTAAACCCTCTCTTAAATCTATTTCAGGTTTATATCCTACTTGTGTTTCCGCAAATGAATTATCAAAACATTCAAATTGACCTTCTTCCCCTGGTCTATAATCTGTAAATTTAATTGGAACATTTATTCCTGTTACTTCTCTACACATCTTTGCAATATCTATCATATTCCATTCTTTACCTCTACTTACTTGAAATGTTTCACCAACTACTTTATCATCTGGTGCCTCAATTACTTTAATCCAAGCACTTATGGTATCTGAACCAAAACAAGGATCTCTAGTCTGTTTTCCACCTTCTATAATTAAAGGTTTTCCTTCTAATAAATTCTTTAACCAGATATAAATAAAGATTTGTTTTCTCATCTTAGGACCATATACTATACCATTTCTCATTACCGCTGTTGGTATTCCATAAGATCTTCTATATGCATGTGCTAATAATTCTTGACTTGCTTTGCATGCCGAATAAGGATTGTGTGGAACTACTGGATGTTTTTCATCTATTGGTTTATACAAAGGTCTTCCAATTACATTTCCTGTACTTGCTAAAACAAACTTCTTTAAGGGTTTATTTCTACAAGCTTCTAGTAAATTTATTGTTCCCATTGTTTCTTCCCATCCTGTCCATCTAGGGGATGTAAATCCCATAGGTACATCCGCTTGTGCTGCCATATGAACTACTACATCAATTCCTTCCAAATCATCATCCACTATATCTTGAACACTTTTCCATCTATAATCAATTTGATCCATAAATTCTTTAACTTTCCATGCTTCATTTGGGGCTAGTATATCAATTATTCTTACCTCATGACCTCGTTTTAGTAAGGCTTCTGTAATTCCTGAACCACCATATCCTGCACCTCCGGTCACAAGTACCTTAAGCTTCTTTTCTTCTTCCATTTTCTATTTTTTCCTCCTTTTTCATTATATAATATATAATTTACTATTTTACACTTATTAAATTATTCTCCTTTTTTAATGATAATTCTGATGGATAATCCTCTTTAGTAAATAATTTATTTAATTCATCTTTATATTTTTTAGTGAATATTTCTAATTGTTCTTGATTGAATGGAGTTTGATTAGTTGTTGCTCTTTCTCCACCACTAGGTGTAAGTTGATGATAATTTATTGCCCCTGTATCTACACCAATCTTAAATCCAGCCATTAATATTCTATAACTAAAAAATTGTTCTTCTCTAAAACCATGCATACCCAATGTAGTGGGTAAATAATTTGCTTTATCATGTATTTCAGATTTATATAATGCACAAGATCTAAAATGATGTGCCGGCAAAATTACAGATTCAGTATATTCATGCCCACAATCATCCCCGTTTAGAATATAATTACCTTCATCATCTAAAATTACTCTATTTATTATCTTTCCTACATATTTTGGATCTCTTTTTATAATTGGTATAATCATAGGTACTGTAACCCCACTGGCCATATCATATCCTTTTTCTAATACCTTAAATAATCTTTCCACATAATCTGGTTCAAGAATTACATCATCATCAACTCTAAGTAAATGAGTATAATTGGTTGTATCTCTTGCCCAATCCACACAAGCTTGTCTTGCTTTACTCACTCCATGAGGAAATTCTGTTCTTTTAATAAATACCTTATGTCCTTCTAGTTTTAATCTATTCAATACACAATTAAAGAAATGATATGATTGTAAGGGGGTACCACTTTGATCATCTAAAATGAATATATCTCCTTCTTTATATGTTTGAGTTCTTATGCTTTGTAATAATAAAGAAACCTCTGTAGGTCTGTCTTTTAAACATATTAAGTAAGCTAATTTGTCCAATTTACACTCCTGTCGTCAACATAAATTGCTGCGGCCATTTTACCAAAGTTTACTCCGTGAAATCTAACACAGTGTTTTATCAACCATGCTACTGTTTTTCTTGCTACTTCCCACGGTCTAGCTGTATAGATTATAATGTAGTGTCCTTGAATGTATAGTTGTCTTACTTTTTCTATGTTTATTGTGTGGGGAATTGGCTCATCTCCATCTTCCCACCACTTACAATCCCCAACAGTTAAAGTCTTATCAAAATCTACTGCAATTAATTTTCTATTTTCATTCATCTTGTTGCCTCTAAATACTTCTCTTGTATTTTTTTAGTTATTGTGCTTTCTTTAATTTTGTGTCCATTCACCTCAACAATTGAAGTAATTCCATCCACTGTTCCTGTGAAAAAAATCTCATCTGCATTGTGTAGTTCTTCCTTGATAATGTTAATTTCAATCACATTGAAGTTGTTCATCACCCATTTCCTTGTTATTCCTTGTAAAATATGGTCTTTTGTGGTATAAATTTGGTTGTTTTTAACTACAAATATGTTTTTAGTTGTTCCTTCTGTGACATATCCACCTTTCATTAAAATTGCATCATCTACCCCTAGTTTTTCTGCTTCTCTTCTAGCCAAGACATTTGGTAAATAGTTTAAACTCTTTACTTTTGGAAGACTTCTTTGATAATTCAAAGTCACCACTTTTATTCCTTTGTTAAATTCGTTAGGTCTATTAACAGCTATAACAATTAAACTTCCTTCTCCCTTGAATCCCATTCCCAATTTCCTTGTTTGAATTATTCTGATGAAAGGATCCTTTATATTTACTCTTGTTTTTTCTATTATTTCTATTAATTCTTCTTTTGTTTTTTTAATAACAATTCCTACCTCTTTTGCTGATTCAAAAAATCTATTCAAATGCCAGTCTTGCATAAAGGGTTTGTTGTTAAAATATCTAAAAGTGTCATACACTCCATCACCATAAAGTACAGAGCTATCTAGTACGGAAATCTTAGCATCTGCCTCTTCGTAATACACGCCATCTACATAAATCATTTTATTTTTAATAATTTCATTCTTTTTTTATTTGGTAGTGATTTTTTAGTAACTATTTTTAGTGTTAATCCTTTATCTTGAAGAAATTCTCTGTAAGCAATTAGTTTGTCCGGTATGTATTTCCACACTACAAACAGCGTTAATTCTTTCTTCTTTAAATTTACCTCAGCTTTCCAGCTCTTTATAATATCTAAATAATAGCGACTAATTGGACTAAGTATTCTCCAGTTAATAATTTGTCCTACGTCTGAGTAGTCAATTCCTCTTCCTTCTATTCCATACAGTATGTCGTGTTCTTTTCCACAGAAACATTTTGATCTCATTAGTTTACCGTAGTCCCCTGTTCTGTATCTTATTATTGGCGTTACATCATTAAGCAGATCTGTCACCACAATCTCTCCATTTATTATTTCAACAATGCAGGTTTCCATGTTAACATGACAATTTTCATAAACACAATCAGTAGCAACAGTGCATAGTTCTGCTAGTCCATAACCAGAATAAACTCCCCCATAATATTTTTTTAATTCTTCTTTGTGTTCTCTTACATCTTCACTCATTAAATAAACACTTATTTCTCCTAGCAACTCTTTGTGTCCTTGTCTAATAAGTTTTGTCGTGATCTCTCTTATTGCTCCTGCTTGTCCGTGAATGAGTGGTTTGTGTTTTATTATATAATCTAAAATGTGTTGATTAATATTTCTATAGTTGTGTGGTTTTATATTTCTCCAAAAATCATAGAACTTCCACTTTGGTTCTCCTGCTGTCAATCTTACTACTTTCTTTGGTCTAATCTTTTTCCAGGCTCTTTCAAAGATAGCAGATTTAACTTGTTGTAAGAAATTTGGTCCATACACTTTTAATGGATAGCCTGTTGAGCCAGATGTCTGATGCGTTGTGGTATTCTCTACATCTTTTGGAGAATATTCTTGTATGTCTTGTTTTGTTGTTAAAGGTAAATTATAGAAATCATCCCAATCATCAATTTGTAGATTGTGTTTCTTTGCTATGTCTTTTAATAGTAAAAATTGATAGTCTCTCAGTTGTTTTCTACTAAAATAGTCAGTAAACTCATAAATTCTCAACCATTTTAACATTCCTTTTGAAAAGGAATCTATTATTGTAAATATTATTTTTTTCATTGTGGTTCAAATGCTAAATTCATTCCAAGTTGTTTTTGATTATAATTCTTTTCAGCAAACCATTGCGTCAGTTTGCTAATTTCTTCTTTGTTCATTTTATTTATTTCTATAATTACTATGGGTCTATTTATTATAATTGTTTTCATTGATCCTAAATGTTGTAATATATTGAGATTCATTTATAATTGAAATTTTATCCATTCCTATTATTTTTTGTTCAGAAATTAAATAAGGTAATTCACTACTATAAAGTGCTTTATTTATTGGTTTTATATTCTTATTAACCCAAGTGTTCTCTACTAAAAGATTATAATTTCTAGTAGATGGTTCAAAGGCATAACAAGTTCCTTTATCCATCAATATACAAGCTGCACCAATACAGGCCCCTACATCTATGTAAACATCTTCATCTTTTAATTCTAATAACCTATTCCTTAAATATTGTCTTAATTCAATGTTTTCCATTTAATTTAACTGCCATTTTTTTTTAAATAATTTAGCATGTGTATGAAAATACTTTCCATAATATTCAATTTCATATTTATGTTCTTCAAGTAATCTATGATGATCTACCCAATAATTTATCATTCCTATTTGTAAATTAGCCATACTAACTTTATAAGAATAATCTATATCATCCCCTGCTCCTGGAGAAAAATCTTCATCCAATATTCCAACTTTATTAATTGTTGTTCTAGGAATATACATACACCAAGTTCCTACCCAATTAAATCCATCCAAATAATCTGGACCACTTACACCCCCACCCCCATAACATGTAATGATCCCAGCTTTTGCATTTTCACCTAATTCGTTCATTTCTTTTAACCAATCTCTTTTATATATTCTGGGAAAAATAACATCTGTTTGTGTTAATAACACGTCATCTGTTCCTGCGGATTTAATTCCAATGTTGTTTGCTTTGGTAGTTCCTTCTCTTTTTGTATGAATTACTTTAATATTCTCTCTTTTAGCATATTCATCACAAATTTTATCAGATCCATCAGTTGATTCTGATTCTACTAAAATTATCTTAAAAGGATAATCTGTACTTTTGAATAAACTATCTATTGTTAATTCTAAAAAACCTTTACTATTATACACAGGAATTACTATTGTTACATTAGTCATTTGTTATTTTATTAGATTTACTTATTGAATGAATGATTGGACATTTTTCTTCTGATATATGATGAGTTAATACGGACAAATCTTTAGGCAAACAATGTCCACCATAAGGTTCACCAATTTTATGATATTTTTCTGAAATATTTAATTTTGTATCTTTACGAAATAAATCCATTACCTCATTTCCATTAATTTCATATTCTTTACATACTCTTCCAATTTCATTAGTATAAGCAACTTTTAATGCATGCCAGGAGTTATTTACATATTTAATTATTTGAGCGATATCTGTTGAAACATGTATTTTTGGAACATTAATTTTATTATAACAATTAAATACAATTCTTGCGGTATCTTTAGTATTTGAACCAACCACTATAAAAGGGGGATTTAAAAAATCTTCATAACTATATGCTTCTCTTAAAAACTCTGGATTTATCGCAAATCCAAAATCCTCATTTACTTTTTTACCAGATTCATTTTCTAAAATATCTATTAATCCTTTTACCTTATTTGGAAAAAAGGTACTTCTAATCACTACAGTATGATTTCTTGCAAATCTTTTTTCTTTTAATGCTTCCCCTATTTGCCCACAAACAGCTTCTAATGGTTTCATATTTATATCCCCATTATCTTTACAAGGAGTTTCAACACAAACAAAAGAAACATCTGTTTCTTTAATTGCTAATTTATAATCTGTTGTACAATTAATTCCTTTATGCATTTTATCAAATTTTCTTTTATCAATATCTACTCCATAAACATTAGTTCCTAATTCATGCATACAATTTGCTGTAGTTCCTCCCACAAATCCTAAACCAAATACTGAAATTTTATCCAAACTCATAACCAACATTATCCTCCTTTATTGCTTTTTCATAGATTCTATTATGTGGTCCTCTTGTACATCTAGGACATAATTTTGGATTAATTGTATCTATTAAACTTAAATGTTTTTTTGATCCCCAAAACTTCCTAAACTTCTTTGCATTCATATCTTTTAAAGTTAAAGAAGGATCTCCTCTTCTATCACAACAAAGAGCAACATCAAATCCTTTATTTTGTTTGTTTGTTGGAGGTTCAAATGTTGAAGAAAATGCTACTGCATAACACTTCTTAAAATCATTATTTACTTTAAATTTACCATCAAATTTATGTGTTATCCCATATACTTTAAAATTATCCCCTTCTAATTTTCTTGCTTTAGTTAATTGCTTTCTAAAATTTAATATATCTTTTTTAGTAAAAGGAATGCCTCCTCCTTTGAAAGGAACTCCATAAGGTCTTAAATGAAAACTATTACAACCAATATCTTTTGCTAATTTAGCGGCTATATAAATCTCTTTTATATTGTGAGGATACATAACAAATTTATAACTTACACCATGTGCCTTACCTGGTTTAGAGATTAATCCTTTAACTTTTACCAAATTTCTCATGTTTTTTATTACTTTATCAAAATAATCTCCACCTTTTAATTTCTCATAAGTTTCCTTTGTTCCAGCATCCACACTTACTCCCACCCATTCACATTTACTTAAATCAAATTTATCTAAAAATATTCCATTGGTAATTACTCCTGGTTTAATACCATATTCTGAAATTTTATCTATAAAATCTTGTATTGCTGGATTAGTTAAAGGTTCTCCCCCTCCAGCAATACACACCGCATTTACTTTATTAAAATAAGAATGATCTGTAAAATTATTTAACAATTCAGCAATTTCTAATAATGCTTCTTTACTAATCATTTTAGGATTTAAATTATTATTATAAGCTGAATTACACCAAGTACAATTTAATTGACAAATATTTGAAGGATCCAAACTAACTGATGCTGGTGCAGGTGCTGGTGTTTTACCTACATCCTTCCATCTATATATCTGACTAAAATGTTTCAATGAATTAAAAGGATGAAAATCACTAGTCCACTCTTGCATCTTGTTTCTCCTTTCTAAATATTAATAATTGATCACGATATAGAAAATATTCAGGAACTGGAATAAAACTTAATCCTTTATCTTTAAATTGATTTATCCACCAAGATTTATTTTCTTTTATTATATGTGTTGGATCTGCTTCAAGATTTGGATCTCCTAAAAAAGGAATACTAGCTAGAATATACTTATTTCCAGAACTCACTAAATTATCTATTGCTTTGGGTAAATCTTCATAAGACAAATGTTCTAATAAATCATATGCAATCGCTAAATCTGAAATAACAATATCTTTTTTGTTTGTAATATCTCCTTGCTTTACATTACCCATTGCATTTTTTACTGCATATTCACTTAATTCAATTCCCACTGCATTTATTTCAATTTTATTTAAACAAAATACTCTTTGACCAATTCCACAACCATAAAGAGTCATAGAATCTACTTTAAAGAAATCTTTCCACATAAATGCATCCACAAAATGATTTGTATTTAAAGATTTTCTTTTCTCAAAATATAATTCATCCCTATCTATTCCAAACTCATCTAATAATTGTTTGGGTATCTCTACTGGATCAAAGGCTTTTTTAGGATAACCACCAAATAAATGTGCTTTATACCACCAACTTAAAAAAGCAGGACTATGCATTGTTGATTTCTTTAAATGATTTTCATACTTTTTCTTTATATCCCTCATATTAGGTATATATGCTAAATGCCAAATTGTAGTACATGTTGTTGGGTATATTTCTTTAAAATCTTCTTTAGGTATTAAAACTGAATGTTCCGCCTCAGGATATTTATCCACAGCACTTATATGAAATAATCTATTTAAAACAAAATGTTCTGATTCAGTTGCATCTTCATGTCCTAAATCCCCTATTAAATGTCTCATTTTAACAGAATAAACCCCTTTATGCATTGCTTGTATAAATTGTTTAATTTTACTCAAATCTTTTACTATTTCATCCGCATCTAAACAAAGTACCCAATAATCAGGATAATTCTCTTTAAGGTATTTAAGATAGAAGTTTCTTTGCTTACCATTCATTTGTTTATCTTCTTGGTCATATTCATTTTTTATTATTATTGCTTTATGTTCTTCAGCAATTAACAAAGAAGTATCTATACTTCCACCATCACAATAAACAATACTATCCGCGTCTTTTACACTATCCAAACACATTCCAATAAAATTCTCACAATCTTGACCCATAATACACACCACTAATTTATTCATTTTCTAACCCCATTAATTGTTCCATTTTATTTTTTAATAACCATTTCATAAATTCATAAGGATTTTGATGTGCGGATATTTCAAAACTAAATCTATGATGTTTAGGACATAAAGAAATGCCATTATATAGATTCCATCTAAATTCTTTATTTTGTCTTGGAATAATATGATGTGCATTTAATCTCTCTTTTTTTCCACAAATTACACAACCTCCATCTCTTTGTTTTACTAAATCCGCCCATACTTTATCTTTTTTATTTCTATCTAATCTTTCTTGTTTTCTTTTATTCATTTCATATCTGATGATGATCTTATTTTTTTACCTAAACCATCTACCATCTTTATTTTTAATTTTTTACAAACCTCTAGTTCTGGTATTTCACTTTGATTTCTATCTCCTCCATTAGCAAATATATCAGGTTTAATCATTTTTAATGTTTCTTTAACCGATCTATCTTGATCTATACTTAATATAACTTTATCCACATCTTTAATAGCACTTACCAATTTTACCCTATCTGAATCTGACATCATAAAAGTTCCATTCTTCAAAATAGATTGTTTATTATTATTAACTATTACAATCAATTCAACATCTTTTGACAAATTTTTAGCCATTTTAAAATATTCTAAATGACCAATATGTAATGGATCAAAATATCCACTTACTACAACTTTCATATTAATTCCTCAAACATTTTAATAAATGGTTTACCCACATGCTCTTCAAAAATATAATTCTTTAAAATTGCTTCTCTTCCATTTTCTCCCATTTCTTTACATAACTTTGGATTTTTAGATAATTCAACAATCTTATTTGCAGCATCCTCTATATCAATTAATCCTCTTTCTACTTCCCATCCACCACCAAGAATAGTACCATTATCAGAAGATACATCATATTCTTTAGAATGGACTTCAAATAATTCATGTTTAATTGTACCCACTAATCTAATTCCATAACCCGCTTTATTATTTTCCACTATTTCAGGGGTAGTGGTATAACTTGTTGCTAATACTGGAATTTTACAACTCATTGCTTCAATTAAAGGAATTCCAAAACCCTCTCCACTTGTAGGTAAATAAAATACATCAAATAAATTATATACTTCATTCATTTGATTCCAATCAAATCCCTTCATAGCGGTCATTCCAGTAAAACGTATTCTATTTTCTATATTATATCTTCTTGCTTGAGCCATTATATCAATTGGTGCAGCAACATCAAAAGGATCTGTATGTAATAATAAAATAGCATTAGGTATTCTATCCTTTAATTTAACAAATGTTTTAAGATATTTATCTGGATTTTTTCTAGGTTGATTTCTAAATACACTCCCTATTACAAACTTTCCTTCTAAATTCCATTTTTTTCTTAATTCTTTTCTTTTTTCATCATCAAATTTATAGAATCTCTTTGGATCTGTTGCAAGAGGTAAATATTCCGTATTTATATTATAATAATCTTTTACTTGCTTTTGTGCAAATTTACTCATTGCTACTGTTTTATCACACTTCATTAGAATCTTTTCACAATGTTTAGGCAATCCACCACCTCCATCAGAAGGATACCAAAAAATAGTTTTAGCTGGACTAGTATCAATATTAAGAAACCATCCATTAGGATTTTTAGGATCCCCATGTAACATGAATGTATCTAATAAAATTAAAAATATATCACTTTTTGTCTCTTTCAAATGCTGACTTATTTGATTAGAAAAATAATTATCTCCAAATATTTTAGGTCCATATATATTAAAATTGAATTTAGTTCCATCAAATAATTCCACATTTTTTATTGGTTGTCCCATATAAGCATTTGCTAAGTAATGTACTTCATGCCCTTGTGTTGTTAAATACATAGCCAATCTTTTTGCTTGATCCGAAAAACCAGTACAAATCATTGGAGAATCTGAAAGAATTGTTATAATCATACTCTTATATTCTCAAATTTATATTGTTTAATTTCTTGTTCTGTTGGTTTAATTAATGTCCCTGATAATAAAATTAGAGATCCATTACCCATCATTTCTATTTTAAAATATGTTTCTTTTGGATAAAAAGTTGTAATATTATTAGGTATTGTTATTCCATATTTAATAATAGGACTATTTTTGGATTTGCTAAATGCCCGAATTTTATATTGTTTCATCCTCTCTTGGATATACCAATAAATTAAGATTTATAAATGTATTTATAAGTAGTTTATGCATAAAAACCAGTTAATTTTTTAACAGAATCCTTAATTATTAATTTTGCTTTAATTAATTCATTTAATTCTTTTTGAATTTTCTTATTACTAGGCATATAAATTGATTTAATCAAACCATCATTTTTCATTCGTTTGAGAACATTTACTATCTTTGTATTTTCAAGAATTAATCTTTTTTTAACAATTTCATATTTTTCTTCAGTTACATCTATACTAAAATATTCAGGTTTTCCTTTCATTAATACCGCTTTAATTATCATAATCCATTTCTCCAAGTTCATTAGCATGAAAAGCTCTGTGGCAATCTAAACAAAGCATTTTGATATTTCGTAAAGTATATTCTCCACCTTTACTTTCTCGCTTTATTCTATGTACTTGAAGAGTTCCTACATCTTCTTCGTTCTTTTTACATTGTTCACATTGCCACTTAACAAGTTTTCTTAATGTTTCTTTATCTCTGCTACTTAATTTTTTTAATTTAGTTCCTTTCATTTATTCCTTAGATTCTTCAGATTCTTCGGGTTCTTCAGGTTCTTCTGGCTTTTCAGATTTTTCAGGTTCTTCAGAATCTTCCATTGGAACTGGTTGTATTTCTTCCATTTCATTTCCTCCTAATTTAATTTTCTTTTCGGAATAGTATCTTCTAATTAATTTTATTAAATGTTTACATAAAGACTTTACTACAACTTTTGAAGTTGGATCCTTTGAATCCACTTTTTTCATTCTTCTGTATGTAAAGTCTTTACATGAACAATTTACATCTATTATATAATCCCCTTCAATTTCTAGCCATTGAAATTTATTATATAATTCGTAAAATTTTTTCATTCTTGATAAATCCAGTCTACATATTGCTTGGCCAGATTAATTACTACTTCCGGTTGACTCCCTTTTTCAACCATATCTTTTGCACAAGTAAGTGCACAAATTCTTGCATTTGTCTTATTTTTCAACTTAGACATTTGTAAGTTATATTTGTTTGAATCACTTGGAACTTCACTTTCTGTTGTTTTTGTAGATACATAAACTTGGTCTATATTCTTAAAGTTGTTATTAACTTGATAAGTTATTTCAACCTCATCACCTTTATTACAAGGTGCTTTACCATATCCATTAAACCAATTACCTGTACCCATCGCGATACCATACTTATCTTCTTTCTGGCTTACCGCTGTAATTACTCCTTTTACTTTTTCCATTTGTATCTCCTGAGGATCTTTGATTACCTCTAAATTTATTTATTAACTCGGCTATGCGGAGTTCTTTTTTAAGTATTTCTACATAATTCATTTTTTATTCCTCTCAATTTCATCTAAATAACATTCTTCACAAACTTCTAAATCATTTATATATAATATTTCATGATAGTCTGAATCAAATTCAATATCACAAACTTTACATCTAAATATACTCATTTTTTCTTATGCATTCTTTTAGTTCCTTTTTGATATTTTTGATTATATTTTACCTTTTTTCCCATGTGGTGAACGGAATCATGACAGGTACGACACAAACAAATTGTTTTAAAAGGGGTTATATGATGTCTTGTTAATTGTCTTTGTTTTCCACAATGTTGACATTTCATTTTAAAAAAAAGAAAAGGCCTTAGTTTCATCCAAGACCCATCCATATTTATTTGTTTTTATCCAATAACCTTTTCGGCTTTTGAATAAATTAATCAACCAATTTTTTATATTCATTTTTGTTTTGTAGGTTTCATTGAGTGACCTTTTTAATTAATTATGTATAGTTTAATTACTTTATAAATGTATCTTTTTAATGTTATTACTATTAAGTTAATTAATAAACCAATTTTTTATATATTTGACCTTTAACAATTTTTCCTCTAATTGTTTCTTTATATATATAACCACACTTATTACATTTAATATTTTTAGATCCTTCTTTTTGGCTTAATTTAGTACTATTACAAATCGGACATTTCTTCATAAAATTTTCCTCCTGGATAGAATTTTCTTCTATTAACATATTTCCATGTATCAGGACATTCTTTTTTTAAGATTTCTAATAACTTTTTAGGGTTTTCAAGAAACATTATATAAAAATTTAATGATCTGTTTATGAACTTAGATTTGTTTAACACCTGGGTATTAAGGTAATGGTAAAGATACCGTTCAGATCTAAATCCTATAAAATTTCTATCTAAAATATTATTTCCCTTAGTAATAAAAGTATTTTTTTTTGGATTTTTAATTAAGTCTATCATTTTCTCATTTTGCAAAAAAAAGGTTTTTACACCTTAAGTGCCCTCCTGGTGTAAAATAAATCTTTAATATACATCATACCAGAAGCTGAAAGCATAATACGGTAAATGCTAAACCCACCACCTATTGGGAGAAATATACCCATCCATTTATTTACATTTAATAGGCCATACGGGAACATAATAAAATTAGGGATGTATCATTTATAAATATTGTTTGTAACTTTATAGTTAAAAAAAGCTGGGTATAGTGATCCCGCACAGCCCAGCTTGTTATTACTATTAAGTTAAACTATATAAATGTATCCATAAGTAGTTTATCATTATCTGGGGGATTTCTTGCAGTTAC
>Ga0075116_10000189_pt1 | contig 29088 bp, 51 predicted proteins | sample AntAceMetag02UKC_FD_69786 | JGI IMG/M metagenome (GOLD analysis project Ga0075116, IMG submission 69786) | Saline lake microbial communities from Ace Lake, Antarctica- Antarctic Ace Lake Metagenome 02UKC | ecosystem: Environmental > Aquatic > Non-marine Saline and Alkaline > Saline | place...
CATACAATATCAGAAATTGTTCTTCATTAAAGATAAAGAAAGTAACCGGAATTGTCATTGATATTTTTGTCCAAAAATAACTTATAAAGCTATCTATGTATCTTAGAGTTGTTGACCTTAACATACGCGTTTATTTATTTTTTAATATTACCAACCGATTTTATTTGTCTCTTATATTTTTGCATTACTTCCTGAATAGAATTATCGGGAAAAATAATGTATTCTTTTTTAATATTAGCCCCCTTAATATTTGTCTGCCAACCAAGTAAATAACATGCTATCTTTATTGATTCAGTTTCTCCTGCGTTATTCATCATCCTTTGGCAACGTCTAAAATATATACATTTAATTTTATCTACCTCAGATAAATCAATATTATTTTTTATTAATACTCCATTAAATTTCAAATCACCATTAATCAAATTTACGCTGTGAGTTATAGAATTATCTAAAACATTAACTAACTCAAATTTTTCAAATTTTTCAGGAAATTTATCCACCTCTGTAAATAAATTTTCTTGTCCTTCATCATTGAATTGTTTTAATGTTTTACCATCTTTATAATAGGCAATCCAATGGAAATGTAATTTTTTCATACTTTAACTTTAACTTAATAAATTAAATACAATAAAGCTGGAGTTCTGTATTGTATTACAGGAATCCCAGCTATGGCTGCTAATTGTATTTAGTCTTATGCTCATATTGTTGGTTGACTAATTAGTCAAATTATTATAATGAAATTTTAGTTTTCATCATATTGCATGGTGTAAGAAAATGTATCAGTATCACCGGCTTCTGCCCCAGTTGTTGTCTGTAATTGCAAGACAAGGTAATCTGAGTAACCAGATGCGGTTAATTCAGAAGCGGAAGGAGCGGCAGCACCGATAGAAACATTCGCAGAACCAGGGTCACCAGATGGTATGTTTGCACCACCACCGATAGCACCGGTTACCGGTTGAGCGTATGCGTTAGGTGTTGTAGGGTCCCATTGGATTACCTCACCTGCCCCATAAGAACCGGAAGACTTCCAAAATTGTACATTTTGGACTTTATTAAATGTTCCAGTAAATTTTCCTTGTAACCAAACATCGAATGAATTACGACCCGCGGTAATAGGATATGTAGTGTAATTAGCAGCAGTCGCATCATCAGCATTTTTGAAATTAAACAAATTTCCTGATGGTCCTAGCTCTGAAAGCGTTCCTGCTGGAGCACCATACCGTTGAGCCCATTTGAATATTGCAGCCATAGATTTAGTCTTTCTAAATTAATTATATAATAACTATTATTGCTAAGCCGACCTATTGCGGCATTACTCCAGCCGCCCTCAGCATGTTGTTATATATCGTTTGATACGTGTTTACCCAAATTGCGACATTATCATGTATCCACGCCTCCTTATCCACCATTTGAAGGTTGTTTTTACCCATCTCTTTTCTCTTCTTAACATCCTTTACTAGAATTTCTAACGATTTATACCACTCATCAGCAGAACCAGCTAAAAATCCATTTTTTCCGTTCTGAACTATTTTTCTGTAAGGATAAACATCTGATGCGACAACCGGTATTCCTAGCGAACCGTATTCTTTAATCTTCAAATCTGATTTACAAGAATTGAATGAATTATCTACCAACGGAGCTATGCCAATATCGAACTCCTGCATACTTAATTTATGGAAATAATTCGTAATATCGCATCCTTTAATTACCTCTAATTGATGTTTAATTTTTGTGCCATTCCATTTTCCATCGTACCGCGGTATTTTTTTGAAAGCCTTTTCTGGCTCAATGCCAAATAGCTTCAAAGTAACTTCTGGGTGATTCTGACAGAATTTAGTTATCACATCATCTACTAATTCTAAATCTTTCTGATGAGAAGCCGCTCCAGTATAACCAATTGTTATAGTCTTACTCTTTTTTACTGGTAACTTATCTGGAAATAATGTTTTCTCCAAGAAGTTTGGAATGACGTATATTTTAGAATTCCATGGAGCGTATTCGCGTTGAAGTCTGTCAGTGCTAACCGTAACTGCATCAGCTTTTTCTAACAATGCCATGGCACGCTGTAAATGCGGTCCTGTACTATTCCAAATTCGATAAGATGGATTTGATGGGTCAATGCCTTGCAAATAATCATCTATTTCATAAACCATCACTTTACCAATTGATTTAGCCCAATCAAACAATTCAAACATTGATTGATGATAAGGCATTTGCACGACTACTATATCAGCCCATTCAACGTCAGCTTGTTCAGCAGCAAATACTAATCTGACACCAGCTAAATTAGCTTTTCTAATTTCGTTAGCCGGCATCATCATTCTATAAAATCCTGTGCCTTTTTTATTATCGGCGACAAATAAAATGTTCATATCTTTAACTTTAACTTTAATTAATCCTCTACTTTTTCTAGTTTTATACGATGTCTTTTTAATCCATATTGATGGATAGGAGGAAGCTCTTTTAATTTTTTCAACATGATACTCCAGCTTCCAAAAGACTTAACTATATATTTTATGGATGGGCTACCTTTAACAACTTTCACCCATTCAATCGCGGTCGGATATTGACCAGCTAATTCATCTTCAAAATCTATCCCAGCTTTTCTAACTAAACTTAATATTTCTCTAGGTCTATACTTTCTTTCACCTCTTAGCATTTTAATATGCTTAGTTTTTTTTCTGTGCTTATCCTGTAAGTATGCCATTCTTTCATCGTCATTTACTTTTTTCAAATTTTTATCATTACATTTCTTCGAACATATTTCTCTATTGTCCTCTTTTGAGAGAAATGATTTTTTGCAAATTTTACAAGTATATTTCGTAAACGGTTTCCTTTTTTTATTTGCAAAATATCTATTACGACATAGAACGCTACAGAACCTAACACTACACCTCATCTTGTCTAAATTTATTCTGAAATTGCATCCACAATGCTCACAAACTCGGTTAGATTTAGATACCGCTATTTTTGCTTTAGATTCAATTGTTTTTTTTACGGTCTGCTCCTTGGAATGGGTATGAATATCGTAACATTTTTTGTTACAAAATTTTCTCCCTGGTCTACCCTCAGACACTTTTCCACATTGAAGACACTTTATTTTTTCAAGGCTCATAACTTTATCTTTAACTTATATCAATGCTTCTATCTCTGCCTTAATAACAGGGTAGGCATTGATTCTTAATTTAATTACCAACGCAATTTCCGTTAGTTGGTCATGGAATTTTCCGTCTATTACAGAACTTAGCATCTCAGAAACTTTTCTATCATCAATTGGATTGTCAGCTAAAATACCAGCCCCAAATATATTTGGGATTTCATTTTCATCAAATTTTCCGTAAAAAATTCCTTGGTCATTTCCTATTTTCCAAACACGTGATTTGCGATGAATATCTATTTTAATAGACATATGTTTTTTATTATTTAATGATTTCCTGAAAATTCGGGCTTCACTTTCAGGTAAAAGCCCGAAACCATTGAGTCATTGATTAATAGAGTATGACTCACACTCCTTAAAGACTATACGGAGTAGCTATGAATATCCATTCCGGATGTAGAATACGAGGGAAGCACTCACGACCAACACCTATAAATGTAGTGTAAGGGTCCTTCTTTACTTGTTTCCAAGTATAGAGACCAGTTTTATAGTTGTTGTGTGGATGAGGACCATCGGCGACATCGCCTAATGATTCTCCGTTAGTAACAGGCTCAGGCATCAATATAACTTTATTCTGAGGTAAGAACCTCTGGCTGTCGCCAGAAGAGTCCTCGTAAAAAGAGTCATAAGGAATAACCTTTGTTATATCTGTCATTGTAGTAATCAACTTGATAGCTTGCTTTGGCGAACCAAAAGCATCTGTGTTCATGTGACCACTAAATTTCAATAGAGAACGAACTTTTTCATTCTGAGCTAAATAACCAAGAGTCTTACGTGACAAGTACATACGTGTCGGTGCAAGACCTTTGTTAGTTTCTATATAGGTATCAATCCAATCATTGATGTCCTTTACAGGGTCAGAATTAGTAGTATCACTCCACATCTCTGTGCCAGATAATGTTACTTTGTTGTCAGCAGGAATTGAGTAGTTTACAGAAAAGATGACATCGCCATCATTATAAGTAATTTCTCCCAATATCGCTTGCCAACGCATCCACTCGATGCGATTTGCAACCCTAGATTTAAGCCGTGTTAATGAGGTACGAAGTTTGCCTTCCGCTTCTGCACGTAAAGCACCTAATAGACTTGGACTGTCCTCGACTACAGGTAGTTTGCCAGCTTCTCGCATCGCTCGAAGGTCAGATTCAATGAATCTTTCCTTTTCACGAATGGAAGCAATAGTAGCAACCATCTGGTCGATTTTTTCCTTATCTACCATTGGTGATTCCGCATCAGGAGCAACAAATTTCGCCATTCCCATGTCAGCTTCTAGTACATCCCAAATCAATTTTTCAGTTGCCACCGGTTTGAACGGCAAAAGCTCCTGACCAATATGTGGTGCAATTTTTATCTTGCGAACCACTTTGGTCATAGTAGCCTTTTGCAGTAATGGGGGTGTTCTATCTACCATATGATTATGATTTAGTGAAAATGTATGTCAGAAGTGACAGAACGTAAAGCTGATTTAACATTGGAAGCAACGCTTCCTAATGTTCCATTGCTTGTAACTCTGCTCTCAATAACATGACCCTCGTAACAGCCTCCTACTTCAAGGTCTGAATCCTTTAAATTAGAGTAAGTGTCTAAAACGCATTTGATGTTTGTTAGTGTCTGACGACCATCGGTCGCAGTTGAACTATAAGGACCATACTTACCAGCATCACTTCCAGAAGCAATGATAGCTAATACAGTACCAGGAATGATAATTTTGTTACCATCCGCATCAGCGGTTACAACACCCGCAGCTAAAGTAATAGGAAGGAAAACCCCTTCTTGAGACTTTAAATATTCATTCTTTTTTTTGCCAGTCGTTTCGCTTAAATAAGGCATAAAAGTAATTTTACTGATTATTCATCATCTTTATCTTCGTCCTTATCGGAATCAGATTCAGAGTCAGAATCATCAGGTTGAACTGGGTCAGTTCGTTTAATAAAGTCATCAGCACCTTGTTCTGCCTCTTTATCAGAACTCGACTTTCCAGTTGGCTTTTCAGATTTAGTCACAACTTGTTCGTCATTAAACTTAATGATTTTCGGAGTTGCTTCCTTAACCTGTTTGTAAAGCTCCAACTGTTCATCAGAAAGAGTGGACAAAAGCTGAATCTCGATAGCTTTCATTGCAGGAGTAGTTTTACCACTCTTGCTAAATGATTCTATCATGAGCTCTCTAGTTTTAGATTGCTCGACCGCTAATTTATCGCGGTAAGTGTCGGCGACCTCAGAATCCTTGATTAAAGAATCAAAATCCTGTTTTCGCAATTGAACAAATTTACCTGATTTCCCAGAAACCGTCTTGGTAAATTTAGACTGCTTTAAATATCTTTTACCTATTTTGGTTAGCTTCTCTTTAGCCTGAGTCTGTAAATCTGCTTCGGTGATTGAATCGGAAATTGGTTTTATGTTACCAGCATCAGCTAGACCATCTCTCAAGTGAGCTAGACTAACTTTACCCTCCTTATCCTTATAAGGGATATGGCGAGCGTTTTTGTCGGTAATCTTACTCTTGTTGTATGCTGGTTCGATGACAGCAAAGGCAGAATCAGGAAGTTCATTAATATAATCCTCACTCCATTTATCTTTGGAATTTTTTTCATAAATTCCAGATGAAGGTGAAAGAATTGTTTCAAGTGAAGACAATAATTCACCAATGCGAGTAGCGGAATAATATTTTCCTTTATCTATTAATGACTTTGTGACGGTTTTAAGACTTTCGATGATTTTGTTAATTTGGGAAACTTTCAAATCATTAGCCATTTTAATGACCTTTTTGAAATCTTGTTGAAAACCTTCTTCATCAACGAAGGCACCATCTTCCCCACCTTTAATTTTTTCATCAATGTCTTTAATTAACTTATCACTATCATCTTCGCCATCTCCGTCTTTATCATCACCGTCTTTATCGTCATCATCATCTCCATCTTCATCGTCCCCATCCTTATCATCACCGTCTTTATCGTCACCATCTTTATCATCCCCATCTTTGTCGTCTTCGTCTTCATCCTCATTTTCGTCTTCATCCTCACTCTCGTCAGAATCACCTTCTTCTCCGTCACCATCGCCATCGCCTTCTTCTCCGTCACCATCTTTATCATCACCGTCTTTGTCATCTTCCCCATCTCCGTCTTTATTGTCATCGCCACCGTCTCCGTCATTTCCATCACCGTCTTTGTCATCTTCTTCCTTATCATCTTCCCCATCTTTATCTTTCTCCAATTTTTCATCTTTGTTCAATTTTTCGTCTTTTGGTTTAGACATATTGTTAGGTTCGTTTAAATTAATAATTTTTGTGTCCTTGCCGTAGGCGGCAGCAAAAACGGGAGCTAGACCTTCGACCTGTGGGATGTCAACCCAAGCTACTCCATAAATTATAGGGTAATAAGTGTTACCTTTATTATCCTCATATGTGCCTATCTCAATTGACCTACTTCTTAGTGTTGTACGCTTAATCTTATTATAAACCTCTTCCTCAGTAATGTCCATATCAGCAATTAATTTATTTCCTTTACGGCGAACATTTTTAATATATCCGGCTAAATCAGATGCGGATGTAGAATGGTCAACTCTGATAGGAACATTTGGAAAGATTTTCTTATTTTTTAAAAGATTAAAATTCTTGACCATTTGGTCAATGTCCTTATTGGTATATTTTTTACCGCGATAAGTACCGGCTTTAAAAATTTCTACTCCCTTCAATTCTTTTCCGTTATTTTTACTAAACCCCTCGGCGGTTGTATAAATTCTAAAAATTTCTTTTGGTTTATAAATTGGCATATAGTTGACTTTAAATTTTATATTAATGAATACCAGCTTATGGTATAAAAACAAGACAGTCTAAATAAGATAGACTGTCTTGCAGTTCGTTGATGTTATATTTTTATTATATTATTTTTTACCTAAAGGTGTCAAGTTTTTTTCTTTTTTCAATTTCTCCCTCAAGTCATGTAAAAAATATTTATGAATGCGATAGCATCTTTTGCATTCAACTTCAACTTTTCCTTCACCATAAAACCTGATGAAGAATGGCGGATGTGAATTTCTAAATTCATAATAATCATTGCCAACTTTGCCTAACAGAGGATTCCCGCGGCAAAAACAGCGATGGTCAAATTTTTTGTCTTTTGGGTCTTCAATCATACGAGACTCCTTTAGTTAATTATTTTATTGGTGGCAATAAACCACCATATTTCTTAATTACATCTTTTTTAGGCATTTTAAATTCCTTTTCATCCTCTTTCATTTTATCATCATCGTACACAAACATCTCTTCACACCTACAATTCCAATGGACAGGAGCAATAAATGAATGAAATTCCCTAGTACCTGCCTCCATAAACATGCCATCTAGTGACTCACATAACGGACAAACATGGCTATCTAAAACTGACGACCAAACCTTGCCTACTATTTTTTTAGAAGAACGCTCGGCAACTGCTACTTTTCCTTGTCTTACTCCCCATACAACCGCTCTTTGTATTGACTTATCAAGTGAGCTATTCTTAGCTTCAAAAATCAAGAAGATTGAACTTATCATTGCTATCGCGGCTGTTTTTCCAACATTCAAATCATTTATTTCTAATATTTTTTGATTAATTTTATTTTCCAAATCATCCAATTGTGTTTTAGAAATAATTTCAGCATTCTTGTCTAAGAAACCTTTTTCCTTTTTAGTAATTGTTTTTTTGATTTTTATATCAGCTCTCTTTATTTCACTTTCAGCACCAGCCATGTAAAGGGCGAGAATAGCTGCTTTCCATTCTTTATCATACGAGCCTCTATATCCAATACTTATTTCCGATGGATTTCCTTTACCACCATCATAACTTTTACTAACAGTTTCTTTTATTCGATTTTTTTGCTTATCTAATATTATTTGAATTCTACTTTTCAACTCCTCCTCAGTTTTATTGTATGCCTCCTCTATTACTCCGAATTCAACAGAACTTTCTCTTTCTGTCAACTCTTTACCATTGTACTTTTGAAAAATAGAGTTTTTTTTTACTTGTTTTTTAAACTTCTTACCTTTTTTTGCTGCCTCTTCTGCTTCTTTTTGGCTCTTTGATTTTACTGCTGTTTTTTTACTACCAGGACCATCTTTTTTTATTTTTTTCTTAGAATCATCATCCTCAACAACCTGTTCAACTTCCTCCATTGTCAATCCTAATCGTCTACTAAGTTCGCGAACGTCCACAGTAGCCATTCCTTGTCTTAACATTTCTCTAGCCACAGTAGTTAATAATTCGACATTAGACCTTCCTAATAATTCAGGTGACCAAGTAGCCTCAACCGGATTAGCAAAATTATATTCTACTAACTGCGGTAAAATATATCTATCAATATGGTCTTTTAAATCCCCTATTAAAGAATTCAATAATGTTAAAAAAGTATTAGTATGTCTATCACCAAGTTTGTATGAACCAACTTTTCCTGAACCAAACAATAAATCAGGAACAAAAATTGCCCTAGCTTTTTCCATGTCAAGACGTTTTAAGTAAGTCTCAAAATCAGCACCACGCATGTTTGATTCTAAAAATTTTATTTCCCATTCAAGATTTCCATCTTCATCACGATTTGATGGGACTGTCAATGATGAATTATTTCGCAATTTTCTAACAACTGATTTCATAAAATCGCCGGCATCTGTTTCTGTGCCATCAACATTAACCTTTGCATCCTGCGGGTACATTCCCACGGCTACTGGTTCTCCAAATCTTTCATAATATCTGTTAGCAAATAAATGCACTACCTGTGAATAGTAATATGGCATGTATGCCGCTTCTAATAAATATGTTCCATAATAATTACTATTCTTCATTAAAAAAGTATACCAGAAGCAATACTCAGGTTGTATGGTTTTATTATTATATTTCATGCCCTTGAAGGAGCCATCACTTTTATCCTGAATAACTTTAACAGACGTTGGAAGTAAATCTTTAAATCTTTTTATATAAATTTTGCCTTTGTGAGGTCCATATTTTACCTCGGAGAAAATTTTAATCATTGGAGAAAAACCAGCCCAGTAAGATTGAGATGAAGCACGAACTAATTGATTCCAAATTTTACTAAATGCGTAATATAAAAATTCTCTCATTTTTTCATTCTCGCATTTTATATCCCAATCAATTTGTTGAATAGTAAAAGAAATAACATTAATACAAGCAGCTATTTGATAGTCCTTGGTCATCTTATTATAATCTTCCAAACTCAATCCCGATGTATCAGGAATGAATGGAGAGCCATCTGGTAACAACCATCTAATATCATTATACTCTCCCTCATATTCACTCGCAGAAACATCTTTGTCTATCTGTATTGTCTTTTTATCCTTGGACTTGGTATTTTTCTTTTTATATGTTCTAGTCTTTCTTTTACCTTTAGGTCCCTTGGTTAGTTTTTCCTTTGATTCGCTCATAGAATTTATTATTTGTATTTATAATTCTTTGTCCTTCGAATTTTATTGGAGTTTCCATTATTGTGCTTCCACCTTTTCTTTTTATTAACTGGCTAGTTACAGCCGCACAAGCATCAGAAACATCTTTTGAGCCTTCTGGGGGATGGTCTACCTTCCCACTATCAGTATGTTCTAGTTCTAAACATTCGTCAATAAAAGGCTGATAATAATAACTGATAAATCTGTCATCATAAATTACTTCCTTCATACCGTCATATGCTTCATTTGTTTTGTCCACTGAAATAACTTCGGCTCTAATTCTTTTCTTTTTTAATTGCTGAATACTCTCCGTACTTTGCCATCCATCAAATGTTACTTTTCTAAAGACAAATCCTCTTTGGTCACGCAAGTAATATATTATTTTTCTTAAATCTGATAAAATTATTTCTCCGCCTGGAGGAGCTTCTATCCTAACCATCAAATCCATATGCACAACTGGCTTGACTTCATTGCTAGTCATTTTAAAAGTGGCTAAATGTCCGATAGCAAGTCCACAAAAATCGCTTCCATCTTTATTCAATCCTAAATCAAAATGTGCTATATGCTTAAATTTTCCGCCTTTAAACCAATCATGAAATATTATGTCAGAACCAGAAATGTTTTTTACCGGACTTTGTAATGGACTATTAATACCTATTGACTGTATTTTCTCCGCAAAGGCGAAGAATGCCTGCCTAGCGTATGGGGGAAATCCTGCCAAATCACGTAAAGCCTTATCTGGATTTATTATAAATTCTTGGCTATATTCAACCGGTATTCTTAAAATTGCTGGATTTTTTACTTTATCATCAGGCTTTTCACAAACCTTTTTAGTTAAAGCATTAAAATAAAAATTTCTTTTAAGTTTAAAATCACTCTTATCCCTAGCCTCCCAAATAGGTATGTGAACACCATAGGCATTATCAAGTTCTTTAAATTCATCTAATTTACGCTGAATAAATCCTTTCTGTTTTTTCTTAGAACCAATTATTAATAAGAATCCAATATGTCCAAATTTAGGATTAGAACGAGATTTAATACGGATGCTGATAGTGTCAAATCCTTGGTCAGCATAATCTTTTCTAGTGGTTATTTTATGTGAGTCAGCCTCATCAATTATTCCTCCAATAATATTATATCCTTCAAATGTTGTTTCAGAAGAATCGCCTGGTAATATGAAAATATTTTTAGGAAATTTTAAAAGATTTGTATATCTTGTTTCGTATCGACAATTTTCCTGAAACCATGGGGAAGTATCAACGCGAGCTTTTACTTCGCTAAATAAGACGTGCAAAGCATTCGTCCTGCTTGTGCTCATATTCATGAATGCTAATTTAGTTCTTGGTGCATATCCATAAAAAGCCTGCGGGTCTCTTAAACATTCCATGCGATAAACTAAATAAGCAAAAACTATACCTCCAGTAAAACTTTTTCCAATTCCGATTCCACCGGTCATTAATCCGTATAAATATTTTGATAATTTATGTGAATGAATTTCATCACCAAAAATATTAATTAATTCTTTCCTTATTTTTCTTCGGCAAATACCCTCTAAATTAAGATAATGAGGTGAATCAATAAATTCACCCATTGTAACAGGCACTTCTGTAAAATATTCACCAAATTTCTTCTTAAACATTAACTCATCATATTTCTTACATTCTTTCGATTTGTTTCTGCCCCTATTGCGGGACATTTTTACCAACTTTTCTTTCGGCGGAAATATTAATGCTTTTGAAGTAAGTGTTTTTTTTACTGAAACTATTTCTTTTTCTTTTTTCTTTCTAGGCATTTTTTTAAAAAGGACAGCCTAAAATTCTTAGACTGTCCTTGCAGTTCTTATTATATAAATAGGCACGACTTATTTAAAAACTTTTCCAAACTCTTCCTTTGTAAGCATCGGACTTTGCTGAACTCTCCAAGCAAACATTTTTTTATCAGTATCAAAATTTGAAAAAAATCTCATTCCACAAATTCTATCTTTTTGACGAGGGTCTGAAAATTTAGCCCAGTGAGTGGCTCCTCCATCATCGGCTACTTTTTTTAAAAAAATAGCAGAAAAAAATAAATCATAAATTATTTTGTCTTTTTCTATCTTACTCTCTTCATCACTAATCTTTTCTATGTTTGGCAATGCGGCATGATTATTAAAAATAAATTTCAACACCTTTATTCTACTTTTTCTAAAAAATGATTTCTCATTTTTTTCATTAACTGGATAATACAAAAAGTCAGTCAAAAAATACTTCAATGGTGTTCTATGTAAAAACACATTTTTAATTTCTAATAATTTCATAGTGATATTAACATTCACCATCCTCATCGTCATCCTCGTCCTCTTCATCATTTTTATCATCCTCATCTTCATTATCATCAGTTTTTGTTTTTTCTTTCTCTTCCGGTTTTTTACCCTCATCTTCCACTTTCAAAAAGGTATTAATTAATTCTTTCATTTCTTCAACTGTCTTTGGAGTTGAATAATTTGATTCAAAAAAAGAAAACAATTCAGCTAATTTGCTGTTGCCTTCTTCTCTGGATGGAAAATCTATTGCTTTTATTAATTCGTCTCTGTTAGACCTATTTAGTATAGATATTTTACCGCTTCCAGCGGCAGAAACACTAAATAAAATTCCAAAGATACGATTGTCAGAAATAAAAAAACCAGATGATGCTGGATACGCTGAATTTTGAACTTTTTTAAAATTCATATTTTTTAGATTAAGTAATAAAAATCTTTTTAATTTTATCAAAAATTTTCACCTTACCCTCTTTTTCTGCTATCGCCAGATTTGTTGATATTGTCATTTTCTTCAAATCATCATCATTAGTATTGTCATGAGTTGCCTTTAACAACGATTTATAAAGAGTGTGAAAAATATAGAAGATGACCACTATTGGAGGGTTTTCACCTTTTGCGGCAAAAACTTTAAAATCTATCTTGGCATCTTTACCCTTCTGTGGAATAACCTCTATCTGTAATCTTAATGGCTTTGTGAATTTGAACTTAGATAATGGCATAATTGTAAATTAATTATAATATATAATAAATAAAATGAAAAGTCAAGTTAGTGCATATTTTTTCTGATATAGATAACGCCAATAATTTATCCTCTTTCCTATTTTATCAGCCTCTTCTAATTTACCAGCAATAAATGTTTCCCAAAATTCATCACCACTTTTTTTCCCTATCTCTATCGCTTCCTCTTCATTTTTATTGCTAAATAATTTTCTCATTGCATTTATTTCCCCAACTGATAATGGTGGAAATTTTTCAGCTTCCCATTCAACCACTTCTTTAACAAAATCTTTTTCTCTAAGCACCTTAAATGCTAAGATAGGAACTATTAATAATTTTATACCGCCTTTTAATACCCTGCTCGATTTGTATGCCTCAGATAATTCAATCGCAAAATAAGTATCAATCTCGACTGATTTTATACTTCCTTTATTAAAATTTACTTTGACCTTATCATGCCTTCTTAAAATATCTTCTCTTATACCGACTCCCATCCTTCCATAGCCATGTTGCTGCCAACCAAACATACCTGGGCATCCAGCACCCCAAATTGGTTCGTCAATTGTTACTTCTATCATTTCTTAATAATTTATTTAATTTATCAATAATTAATGTTTGATTATGATATGCCAATAAAAACCAATCAGGAAGGTTAAATTTATGTTTATTTTTTTTTATTGACTCATTAAGTTCTTTTACAGCAGTATCAGTATCATTTTTGTTATACCTCATAGCTACAAAATTATCTTTTTTGTTTCTAAAAAAATTATCAACTAGCTCAGACGAGCTTTGAATTTTACTACCACCAATATTAAAAACAGTTTTTATATTTAATTCTTTACATACGGAAGATTCTGCTATTTCTTTATCATTCTTTTTATCACCTCCGTTGGCAAATATTATTGGCTTTATTTTTCTTAACGCATCGCAAACATCATCTTTGTCTGATTCATGAATATAGACATCATCAACACATGAAAAACCCTTAATTATTTCAGCTCTCTCAACTGCCGGCATAAAATAATTTCCTTTTTTTCTAATTAACCATTTATCGCAATTTAAAATTACAACTAATTTGTCGCCAAGTTTTTTAGCTTCTTGAAGCATCCTTAAATGACCAATGTGCACTGGGTCAAATCCGCCACTAACAGCTATTATTTTTTTTCCAGCAATCATATTTTTTTACTATTAATTTCGTCTCTAATATATTTAATTTCATTACTGCTTAATTTACTCTTATTTTTTTCAAGTTCGTCCATGTCTCCACTGTCAATAATCATCTTCATTAAAATATTTTTTTCTTTAATTTCCGTAAAATCAGACGGCATCTCTATCTTTCCTTTTTCTTTTTTAGTATCATCTACACTTTTTAGGTATGTACCCAAAGAACTGAATTCAAGAGAATTATAAAAAACAACATTAATAGCATTAATTAAATTTAATTTAGGGTCTAATTGAATACTTTTAAATATGTTATTAGTAGCCTCTTCTAATGTGTAAGCAACTCCAGTCCACAATCCTTGGATAGGAACAGGGCTGGACGGCATAAAACCATTCCATACAATGGAATAAATTCTTGGCTCAATTATTTTAGTTTTTATTTCCCCTAACATTTTACCCATATGATTTCTATAATTGATTTCCAAAATGGCACGCGACCAGCGAGCCAATACTGCTACAATTGATTTCTTTATATTTATCTTCCAAAATAACATTTTTATGTGTTAGTGAATGAAGCCATCCCTCAACAACTCCTTCTTCGGTAGTAAATCCTATTCCTAAAATTTCTCCACAAATAGAATATTTATACCCTATCTTTTTAAAGTTTTCTACAAAACGCTCACCATCAGGATTGGTATGACTAAAATATAAATTTTCAATCATGTCATCAACTTTTAATAAACTGCTCCTTTTTAATTCGGCACTTAATTCTAAACGTGGTAAATCATTCTGCTCACGCAAGTCATTAATTAGTCTTACTATTTTATTATCATCAAAATCAAAAACATTTTTTATTAATTGAATATCTGCTTCATTGCTTTCGTGGCTATAATCAACCGGAGCATCATTAACATAATTAGCACCTCCAATTAAAAAGATGCTGAATATAAATGCTTTAGTTATTGCTATTAGAAATTCCATTGTTTTTTTTATGATAACGCTTTCTCATCTCAGCTAATCTTTTGTCTCTATGCCTAGCATACGATTCACGTGCCTTCTGCTGATGATACTTTTTATATTTTTTATCTTTATACAAAACCTTTGTCTGGCATCCGAAACAAACTCCATCCCTCCAATTCTTATGTTTTATTTTACCACATTCTACACAAGCAGTATATTTTTTACTCCATCTTTTTCCAGCTCTAACTTCATCTAATAATTTAGCATCTTTTTCCGCACACTTAACACATTTTCTCTTACCATTTTTTAATGGATATTTTATTTTGTGTTTAGAACAAAAACAATAAGTGCATCTTTTATAAGTTATACCAAATGGTTTTACTCCATTGTAAAGACAAATCTGCCTTATTCTCTCTGGTGTTACTTTATATTTTTCAGCAATTTTAGAAAATTTTATTCTCTTCTTCTGGCGAAGATGAATAATATCCTTAATTTGTTCTTGATTTAAAGCCATAATTTCAAATTTAGACAGCAATTATTTTTTGTTTTTGTTAGAAAGAGAGAGGAGGGAATTGGCGGAGGATTATTAATTGCTGCCAAAATTAAAAATTATGGTTTATTTGTAATTCTAATGTTGTTCTTTGATACTCCTTTGGAGTAGCTTTAGCTAATCCCTCCACTGAAAATATTTTTCCTATCTCACCACATTTTTCGCATTCTTCATTATCTTTATTAATAACCCATTTAATTAATTCATCAGTTGTGTAGGGAAAGAATTTTTTCTTACAAGCAGTACAAATCCATTTAGAGTTAAAAGAGCTATTTTTCTTTTCTTTATTATCCATACTATTTTTTCAAAAAATGTTGTAAAAGCAAAGTGGCATTTTTAATATCAGCTAATGCTCCATGCTTATCTCCCTTAAATTTTTTACCTAATAATTGTAAAAACATATCTATTCTATACGCAATTGGCTTACCGGCTTTAGCCATTTCCCAAACAGCTATCGGTCGCATATCAAATTGACGATGAGAAAAAATAAATTCCCTATCTATTTTTTTATATTGTTGTTCTAGGAATGGAATGTCAAAATGAGCAGCCCAAGCTCCAAGATGCTTACATCCGCGACAAAATAGTTCGAACTCAACCACCATGGTTTTAAAATCAATTGCCTTTTCTTTCTTTAACACCTCGGGTGTTATTCCATTAACTCTCATTGCATCCTTGTTAAAATGGTCGTCAAAAGGCATTACATATTTTTCATATTCAGCTTCAATCTCAAAGCTCTTATTTATACGCAATGCACCGATTTGAACAATTGAACCAACCACTGGGTCAATGTCAGTCGTCTCTAAATCATATAATATTAATTCATGGGGTAGTTTAAACATATTAACTAAATAATTTAATAAATAATCCAAAAAATATCATAAAGAAAAGATAAACAGCAAAAATAGACAGCATCAATCTCCAATAACCAGCCCAAAATAATCCTATTACTGTAAGTTCTTTATTTTTTTCTAAAAACTTTTCAATTGTTGGATTGAATTTTTCTAGCATAAAATTAATATTAGTAAATTATTTTCTTTTTAATAAATGACTAATAATTATTCCACCTCCAATTAAAAATAATAAAGGAAGAAAAATATAAGTTGTGTTTATTCTTTTTCGCATAAACATAAATTTATTTTTTATCATTATTTAAAAACGATGTTTTTTTCTGTCTATCCTTTTTCTGTTTTCTGGTATTTCTAACTCTAACTATCCCACTTTTTCTAGTGGCTTCATAATCCTTCTTATCTTTATCAGCTATATTATTTCGAAGAATATTGACTCCTTTTTTATAAGTCTTACTTTTCTTATTACGCTTAGCTATCTTTTTTTTAGTTGTGTTGTTCATAAATTTTTTCATAACACCATTTATAATCATTAGTATTGGTGGCACATTTTTCAATTGCCTTAATATCAACTATACTCATGATAAAATCAAATAATAATATAGTTATTAATAATATAAAAATTCCAATACAAATATCCCTTGCCTTTATTTGACCTATCTTTTTATTTTCATCAACCATAAATATTATCTTATTGAGATTGTCTCGTCTTCGAAAATCTTTACACCTGCAATTTCTCTAACTCCAGCCTTAACATCTTCTCTTATTTTTTTCTCATCAATAGATAAATATTTACGAGGAACCTCGTCTTGGTTAGTAATTTCGAATTTCCAAATCTTCTTAGCAGTAGAAGTTCCACTTCCACTACTGACACTTTGCTCTTGTTGCGGAAGAACAACTTTACTCTCGTCAAATTCTTCCTTTTTTACTTCCTTAATTTCTTTTCTACTAGCACCCTCATCTTTCATCTTGGCAATATCATCTTTTTTATTTTTATCAAATTCTTCCTGCTGACGTTGCTTTTCTGCCTCCTGTTTTTTTGCTATTTCTGCTGCTTCTTTTTTTCTATATTCAAGCATCCTTGATTTCAATTCTCTTTCCATCGCCATTAATGGTTCAGATGATTTTTTAAAATCAGCATTGATATTTTTAACATGGTCATTCAATGGCTTCACTAAACTAATCCTAATTTCTTCAATCCGTTTTTTATAAATTACAATTCTCTTTAAAATTTCAGTAACGGATGTATAATCATCCTTATTATTAATAGTTGCTTCTTTACACTTTTCAATAAGGGGAGTTACGCTACTATTAATTTCAATTAATTTTTGTTGTGTCTCTGGATTTTCCATAGAATTAATTTATTTTAAATTATATTGCCCCTGGCATAACCGGAGGGCTATTGCGACCAGGAACAATTATTGCATTTCGTTTACTCTTCCTTTGCTTGATAATCTCATCCTGAATTCTTTTTTGGTAATTATAATGAGATAGTAAACTTTCAAAATAATGTTTCCAATCCTCATGAATAAAAAAGTCATCAATAATTTTGTCTATTTCTTCATCTGTTTTAGCACTATTTATTTCATCAGCTAGCTCACATAAAAACATCAAGCCAGCCGCGTATGTCCGCGACAAATCAACTGGGGCTGAATCCCAAACTGTAACACTTCCTAAGACAGAACCTATCGCCCAGTAGCTATTGCCATCAATATCTTTATCAACCCAAATCATATACCAATAGCTCCAATGTAATGGTTTCTTTGCCTTAATGTCTATTGTAGTTTCCTCTTTGGTCATCGGGAATATATTTAGGTTTTATTTTTCCGGTTTCTAAATCGATAAAAATTCTAGTTGGAATATAATTTTCCAAACTGTTTTGATTCTCACTTCTATCACCAATCCAAACTCTTCCTGTGTTAGCACAAATAAGCATTTCTATATCACCGCTACTTTCTAACGCTTTAACAAGAAATGGTTTACGGCGTTCGCCGTTATTATTATTGTTGTTGTTATCATCTTGAAAACTCATATTTTTCAATATTAATTAATTAAATATATTATTATTAATAAAACTATTTTTAACTCTTACCCCACAAATATATACTATATCCTCCCAATCGTAAAATGATAAATTCCAAAATATTTTTTTAACTTTATACTCTCTTCTTACTTCAATGATATTATATCCTTTAGGAACTGACAAGAAATAAGAATTTTCAATAATAACATTTTCCAATACACCATCTTTAGAAAAGTGATGTATCAATGATAACAGCCTTTCAAAATTCATGGAAGCATTGATAATTTTAAAATTACAATTTTGCATATTTTTATGTAAATAAATTATCAGATGCTTTAACATATCCCTGATTTGTCACTTGCAAAACATTTCTCGAATTAAGACGTTGCAAATAAGTATCCCTGCTAGACCTTTGGTAACCGGTAATTTCTGATAAATCTTCCCTGCTTATTTCCTCTGGATATGCTTCAATTATATGTTTTAATATTTCCCTCTCGCCTTTAGGTAACGTACTAAGATAATGGCTTTGTAATTCTATTCCTGTCGGCAATGGCTTATAATCATCTCCCAATGCTTCAATACCTTCCTCGGTTGAAAGAATAGTCTGACCTGATTTATTTATGTATCCTCTCTGAGTTAAACGCTGTAAATAAGTATCCCTACTAGAACGCTTATAACCGGTTAAAACAGTTATGTGCTCACGCGTAATCCCGTCTTGCTGTTGAGCAATAGCAATTAATATTTTAAGTTCACCCTTGCCAATTGATTTTAATTCATTATCAACAATGTCATCATTAAAACCTCTCTCGTCCATATCTTCTCTTATTGTTGATGGTGATTGTCTTTCTACTCTATCAGTTATTTTTCCAAATGGTTCTTTATCTTCATAAATTTTCACAGGTGTTTTTTCTATTTTTATCGGCAAGCCTACTTTTTTAATCATCTCTCCAATGCCGGTAATTACATCAAAGAAATTTTTAACTTGCTTTTGCCATTGCATCCGTTCTTTGTCAAATTCCCATTCTTTTTTCCTTAATGCTTTATTAACTGCTCTACCAATATCTTCTTGAGAAGTAACTTTAGGACAACGATGACTTCTATATTCAGATATTTCTTTTTTCAAATCAGAAATTGTGTTTGCCTCTTGCTTTGCTTCTTCCGGCAAGTCGCCAAGTTTTTTTAAAATACTCCTCACCCGCGAGGTAGGCGGAGTTACTTTTAATGAAATTCTTGAACCCGCTTTTGGATGAGTGGTTTGAACACTCCCAATTTTTATTTTTTTAACCTCTTTTGAAATAGCGGGACCGAAAGCAAAAAATTCACCATCGTCTAATTTTCTTAAAGATAAAAATTGTTCATTATTAGTAAAGCCTAATTCTCCATAGGCTCTTTTCATGTCAATATCTAAACCTGTCCTACCAATTAATTTATTATTGCATTCGGCGGCAGCATCCTTATGTAATTTTGATAATCTCTGAGTTGCTAAGACAGCACAGAATCCCCTCTTCCTTCCTCTAGTGGCAAGGTCTATTACCGCCTCGGTAGCCTCTGATTGTCCCTTCTCTGGACAAAATACGTGAGCCTCATCAATTATGACCAAGCATGGGTGCCATAACTCCTTGGGAGCGTTTATCATTGATTCTAAAAACAATTTTAGAAAATGTTTTCGCTCATGATGATGTAACTCATATAAATCTATTATAGCAGAAGCATTTAACTGTAGTAATTTTCTAGCCAGTAATGAAGCATTGCGAGTGTCAATTTGAACATCGCCTCCCTTGCCGACTAAAATATAATCATGCTTCTCTCTGAGTGTTGAAAATTCTCCTTCTAAATCTATAATTATTTGTTGTATCTTGCTGTGTGATTGTTCCAATATTCTTCTAAGAAGCCATGATTTACCACCGCCTGAATTGGCTTGTATTAATAAACGAGTATTGATAAGGCTTTGCAAATCAATACTATCGTTGTTATTTAATTTTATTAAATTATTTTTTGGGACCATCTTTAATAATTATTGATTCAAACTATTTTTCGTCATAAACATATTTACCATTAAAATGGTCGATTTCATGCTGAAATATTATCGCTTGAGTCCCGTTTAAATTCTCTTCTTGATAATCGCTTAATTCACCCTTTTCATCAATATACAAATAACGGACAACGCATTTATTCCATCTATCAACCTGAACTTTTGGTTGGAATGGATATGTAAGACAACCCTCCATACTTTTTATTGGATGATTAGTATGAACCATTATTTTAGGATTGACTATTATTATTCCAGCATCAGTAACAAAAAAACGCAGTGGGTCGCGACTATTCACTTGAGAGTGAGTAATTGCAAACCCGCGTTCATAACGAGCCGGAGGATTTTTCAAAATATCATACATTAATTTTGACATCCACCGGAGGCGAGGTAAATCGGAGGACTTAACCTCGCGACTTACCTTCCGATGTGGTTGGAGATAACTTAGTTGCATAAATTATAGTTTAGATGCTTTTGCCTCAGTCATCTCTCGTAATAAATCAGAACGAGTTTCGTATTTTTTATTAGCCTTGACGTAAGCATCAATTTTTTTAATTGAGGCTTTGCTTGTGGTAAAAGTAATTTTTACTTTTTCCGCTGAACCAGTCTTAGTTGCTGGTTTAGACTTTTTCTCTGTCTTTTTCATAATTAGCTTCTTAAATAAATAAAGTGAGTTTTAAGATAACTGCATTATATCACATACAAAAAAAATGTCAATAGCTATAAAAAAACACGAGCCCCAGCTAGGACCCGTGTTTTAAATGCCAGTCATTAGAAGAAAAAGCGACTTACTAAGACTTAATATATTGTACACTATTATTAATTATTATTCAACATGCTCACCAACTGCTTCAATAATTTCATCTAAACATTCATCTAAATTTTCCTTATCACTAAAAGTATCATAATCTCCAAAGTGTTCTTTAATAACTTCTTTTATTTTACTGCGAAGCTCATTATCACTTTTTTTAGTATCTCCTCCCCTAGCATTATCAAAGACTTGCCTAACCTCCTCGGGAGATGACGGCTCAGCCCAGTTAGACGAACCCTCCTTCCATGAATGATTTTCCCATATTTCTAAAATATCGCCAATATCAAAACCGGACACTTCATCAGCATATTTCTCTTTGAAGACTTGTGCTTGTTTGAAACTTGCCATATATAAAAATTAGTAGGTTGCTCCTTTTGTCTTTGCCCGATATTTGCTACAGCGACCTATTTTTCTCATGTGCCTATTTTCCTGATTAATAAAACCATTAATACTTCCATACTTATTTTTCTCTTCTCTCAATCTCTTATTTACTTTATTCCTTTTAATCGGATAACATACTGGACAACGATTCACTGTACTATTATTGTATTTGCAGAAGCAATTTTTACATTCAACTATCATAAATATAACATAAAAAAATAAAGAATGGCAGGGGTAAGTACGTGTTGTACCTACCCCTGACTTTTTAGTAGTCCAAACATGCACCGCATGAGGACGCGGCTAAAGATAGCCGTTGAGCTCTCCGTGCTCTATCGCACGCAGGGCAACTTTCTGATTGCTTTGTATTTTTTTTCAAAAGAGCAACAACCTCTTTCTCTTCCATTGATGCCCAGTTATTACCGCATTGTTTTACGGACCCACAACCAGGACAGACGATTACTAGACTTTTTTTCCTGAACATTTTTCTTCCTCCCTTTTTAGAGGTGAATATTGTACTTGTTTATTGAGTTTAATTTCTCCATTTTTCATCATCTCATCAGTTACATTAGCATGTCCTTCACAAAATGGTAAGAACTCTTCTTTTTCACCAGCCGACAATCTTAAAAATTTTTTAGATTTTTTAAAACAAAAAATGACCGAGCAGGTTTGTTTTAGCTTTGGACGAATTCTTAATTTTATAAAATTTGATATTGACTTGAACATCCTATTTTTTAAATTGTTTTTTTAGATTGAAAAATATTTGCAAATCCTTACCGCGACCGCAATCACAAAAATTTATTCTGATACCGGAGGCACGCATCTGGTAAGTTTTATCGCCGATAAAATCAGCCATGCAAAAATCACCGCCTTTTAGTTCGGTTGAATATCCTTTATTATAGCAATTTGGACAAATTTTTATTTCGTCTTTTTTTGCCTTTTTCTTATTAACTTTCTTTACCATATTTATTTAATTATTTCTTCCCAAAATTTATACCATGCTAAAGCTCTTTGCTCTTTAGTGTAATAATCAGGATACTGCCAATGTTCTGTCTGCCAATTTATTTCATGTTGCATGACACCCCAGTCAAAACCTTCTGCATACATAGGTTCGCAAATTCCATCCTTTCCCCTATCCCTTAATTCACCTATGCTATGTTTCTGTTTCTTTATTTCTTCAATAAAATTAATTTCTGTAGTTGGTGTATTATTAATACTGACAGGTTTAAAATAAATAGCAACTGCTATAGACATTAAACCAATCATTACAAATAAATAATTATAATTTTTCATATTAAAATAATGGTTTTTGTTTAATCATTTTTATAGTTCTTCCCATCATTTCATTCACTTCTTTTTTTGAATAACGATTTGATTTTATCTTAGAAACTAACGTCCTTATTTCAATACTACGTTTATCCCCAAACTGTGGTTTAAAAGTGGATAACCTAACACGCAATTCTTTTTTAAGAGTTTCATCAATTATAACTTTTGCAGGTCTTTCCATATTTTATCACTTATTGCTAATTTATGGTAATTATTTATCAATTCTAGGAAATTTATTCCATTTTTAATGTCAATTCAACTTTACATCAGAATTAGAAGTGTCTACTTTTTTATAAGCACCCACAATTTCATAGCCAATCTTGCGATAAGCATCCAATGCAACATTTAATTCTTGCAAAGTATTCTTTGACTTAGTGGTAAATTCCACGGTCAATGTCCTTTTCTGTTTTTTGATTTTTATTAAAAATTCCATATAAATAAAATTAATTATTATCCAATAGTTAATTTATGATTTTTTCCACATTCACATTCTTTTTCAATTTCATCACCCTCGTCAACATAATCATCTTCTAAATCTTCATGATTTCTTTTACCGCAATCAACACATTTCCAAATTACAGAGCAAATTTGTACTCTTTCTACATCTGCTATTGTTTCAAAATTACCATCATCATCTGGTTTTTTAATCTCATTCATTAAATCAATTAATACTGGATTACCAAACGCAGTTTTAGGATTATATTCTATTTTCATCTCTTGTAAAATTTCAAGATTTGATTTTGTAGGTGTCATAAAATTAATCGTCTTCATGTTTAACAATCGGCATTATTTGGAGCCGGTCGCAATGGTCTTTAATTAATTCTCCTAAAGTCGGCAAAGTTATTCCCCACTTAGTAGCTAACCAAATAAAAGTTTTTCCGTTAGTGTGCATTTCCCAACATAGTAGCTCACCAAAAGAACCTCCGCATCCGGTTGGATGGTCTTTATATTGTTTAACAATTGATTCTCTTATTTGTTCTAGGTATGAGCCTTCCATATTAAGATTTATTAATTAACATATCTAATGCTATCGAAGATTTTCTTATCGCGTTGTCAGATGGACTATCTTTTAAGTTGTCCGCGATGTCAGCTATTTTTACCTGAATAGCATCTTCATTCATCTTAACTCTCTTAATATAATCAACGTAGCTTTCTCCCTTGCGGTGAGTCAATGCTTCTACCGAGGCAACAACATCGCTACCAAATATCTCTAAATCTTTTAATTTAACATCAGTGTCTTCAACCACATCATGAAGTAATGCTATTACTTTTTGCTTATCACCGGTAACCTCCTGTGATACGCGTATGGGATGAATTATAAAAAGATTGCCATTGTATCTTTTTTGGTCCGAATGATGCTTGGTGATAAATTGTAGAGCTTCTTTGTACATACGTATTATGTTAAAAATAACATATTTTGGAATTATACCCGCTCCTATAAGGAGTCTCCCGTGCTTCTTGAGCATCGCCGGTTCCTCTAGGGAATCTCCCAAATATTATTTATTCTTTTTATAAACATTATCAAAACACCATCTATAATCGCCTATTTTCTCGTCACAATTATTGACCATAATTCTTCTATGATTATATTTCAAACCAAATACAATAGACAATAATACTATAAGAACCAAAATATAAATACCTACCCCGAGTAAAATTTCTTTGTTATCAGTAGTCATATATTTTTTAATTAACCATCCTGCCTAAAACATTAACAGGCACCCAGATAGGAGATAAAATAAATTTTATTCCATCAATAAATAAAACAACTGACCTAAAAGTTTTTCTTCCCTGTCTATAATCACAAACATATTCATCATAAGAATCTATATCACCGCTACTACCATCACACTTAGTATTTCTGATATATTCTCCTGCTTCGTTTGTATGACCATAATAGCTAAAATCGCGACCTTTTAGATATGAATATCCATATCCATATGAGATAGCCATTATTGTTAAAACAATAAAGACAATAAGTTTTTGTTGTGTACCGTGTCTCATAAATTTTAAAATGAGTAAATAAATTATATTATCACCACCCTATCCGTCTGCTTATTGCTGGAGTAAAGCCACCTTTTTTTCTTAATGCTTCTCTAAAATATTGTCCAGTATCTCCCTGAAATAAAGGATGTGACATTTTACAAAATCTCCATTTACGACAAAGTTCTTCCTGTGTCATATTATCAATTGTATTTTTTTGTTCCGGTGTCATAGGTGTAAAATAGGGGTAAAATAGGTGTAGTTACTACTTGACATGTATAGTACATGTATACTTTTTATATACACGTTATAATTCTACATATATTTTATGTATATTTTTTTTATCGTTTGGTTTATTGAATTTGCAATATCTCCAAATATAATTTTCTGCTTCATTAATTTTATTAGATTGAAGCAATCTCAATATTTCAACCGCTCTATGCTCCCATTCAAGTCGTTTATTCATTTCGCATTTATCATCACAAGAATGGTCATTGCCCTCAAAATCATCATAACAATCAAATTCGCATCCAAAAAATTCCTGAGCATATTTCACACAAATATCATTTAAAATATCATAAGCCGGATGTTCGTATTCCCGCTGACCACTAAGACAGACAGTTTTAAAAACAGTATTCAAATCACTCACCCACAATTTAGCTTCTTTCCAGAATTCATACTTAACCCACATCTGTTCACTCTTCAATTTACATCCTGCTTCTGCTAATTTTTTTGAAAATTTATCGCTTGTATACATAATTATTATAATTATTTACAAATATGAAGACTCCCGAAAATAAACTTATCTATTTTGACAAGACTCTTGCATTCCCTACAAATTTTAATATTTTTAGGCAATTGCTTTTCGCGTTCTAATATTTTTTCTTCGTTAGTTTCCTCCATATAGAATTATTATTTAATCTATGTTTTATTTCCCACCAAAGACGTTGCCACCAATGAATTAACATATACTCATCACCATGGTAATCAAAAAATGCCTTGCCTCTTTTTTTTGCATCCCCACGTCCGGCAATAAAAAGCTAATCTCTTCGGCGGTTTTTGATATTGATATTTATTGGGGTCACAGCAATGTTCGACAATATCTTCGTATCGCTGGTCCCTGCCTCTTTTTAATTTTCGATTGCAACTAGGGCACTTATAACATTTTGGCATAGGTATAAAATAGGTATATTTTTGGTCTAACTATACCTTTAATTAATTTTGAAAATGGTGGGGAGATATTTTTACCTCCCCGATGCCATGTCTTAAAGAACTAATCATTCTTTGCCTCCTTCTTTTTCAGAGCTTCCTTAGCTGGATAATAGCACCTAATATGAACCGGTACGAAATTCACGGTGGCGTGTTCACTTCCTTTTTCCATGGGCTTTTTACAAAAACCGCAATTCATTTTCTTTTCCTCCGCTTATTATAGACTCTAATCCTTCCTGCTTTTCTTTTGGTACGTCTGGTTTTTGCTTTCACTGACTTTCTCCTTGTCTCAATTTGATTTTCATACAAAATGCACAATAGTGCTTTCCGTCTAATACTTTTACTTCCTCCCAGTACAACCTCTTGTGGCACCAGTGGCATCGATGTGGCTTTATAGGCACTTCACTCTCCTTGTCTGTGTTATATCACTAAGTTATTGATTATTTAATTTTTTCTTCATCACACCATCGCCAAAGCTCGCATCTTTCTTTGCATTCTACAAAGCTGTCTACGGCATCAATACAAAGAAAAAAACATTCCTTAGTATAATACCCACATTCGGCATCACCATAGAATAAATAAATTTCTACTTTTTCAGTCGGCTCTGGGACAGGATAGAATTTAACCAAGGCTACACCGCCGACAATAAAAATAATGGCTAGCGATAATGTTAAAAAGTTATATATTTTTTCTTTAATTTTCATGATGATTATTTTTTAGTCGTTTGCTGACATAGTAATTATTTTAATCTTTTTTTATCTTGTTTAGCGAGACGTTCCCTGATGCTTTGCCAAATATCTTGGTCTATAGCGTATTTAATCATGCTTCCCTCAAATTGATATAATGACATTCTATTTAATATCCACTCCAAGACTTCATCATCTTCCTTGCCGTCATTAAGCATCATTATAGCTTGCTGGGTCCGTCCTATTTTTCCTTTTTCAAAAGATATTTTATTTGAATGTAATCCCCACTCAACCGCGGTATAAAAATTATTTGGCTTCATTCCGTTCCTGCTTATTCTGCTCTTATCAATTAAATCTTTTAAAACAGGCGGGTCATTATAGCATCCATCCTCTCTTACGTAGCCACTCAAATAAATTTCTTTCTCTTTAGCCGTCATCTTCTTTAATTTATTTTTGACTACTAAGTTTGGATTCATTTTTATAAATTAATACCACTTAATCTTTTTACAATATTGATTATAAAACCAATTAGAGTACCAAATAATATTTTCTATTTTACTCATTGTTTTTTATTATTTTATATGGATATTCACCGCTCTCTATATTCTCATGCAAAGAAATTTCATTAAAAACATACTCTCCTTCATGAAATTCCCTTACACATAAACATAGTACTCTTTTTTTATCGAAATTAACTAATCCTAAAAAATATATAGTAAAAGGTATTCTAAATAAAATTTTAAATTTATGTGTATCGCTCATTCTAGTAATGTTATGCAAGCCACAATTAAGATAACGGCTACTGCTACTATGGTGGCTATGATTGCTAATGCTAAGACTTCCATATTATTTTTCTGAAAAATATTTAACAGTTTTAATTATAAAGAAAATAACGACTATCTGAACGATGGTAACTAATATAGCCCAAAGAACAGAAGCGAAGAAAATCTTCTCAATGCTCCAACTATCCAAATATTGTAAACATTGTATTTTATCCATATTAATATAAATCCTCGCTGAATAAAGTCTTCTGGCGATAACCACCCTTGGCGACCGATTTTATTTTGGCAGCATCCTGTAATTTTCTGCCTTTCGCTCGGGATACATATCTATTCTTAGAAGTTATAAATCCTTGCTCTTCAAACAATCCCTTCATACGCAATATTTGCTTTCGGCTATGGTTAAAAGATAATTCATCTCTAGCCGCTTCTATTGCATGACCATGCCGGTGACCCCGCCAAATTTTATCTTTGTACCTTATAGCGGAACAAATACAGATTTCTTTCTTCATAAAATCAATATATACAAAATGAATAACTACTTACGCGAATCGTATATGTACTTATAATTTGCAATTTCTTATCCCGTAGAAGCCATTATAGCATATACAAGAAAAATGTCAATAGCCTGTCTTTATCTACAAATTATCGTACTCCTTGATAGCCTTGAAAATCTCCATAGCCACTTGGGGCACAATCGCATTGCCCAACCCCTTTATCCTTTCAACTCGATGCCTGGCTTTGGACAATTCAAATCCGTCCACCCCCGCGGGTATCCCATCATCCACTCTACAAAGTTTGGATGCAACTTTAAACCAACTTCTTTTCCACCCGTTAAATTCCGTAGTTTTGTCTCCACGTTTTCCTGCCCCTTTCTTTTTGTCCTGTTTTGATAGCCGATGTGTCCATCGTGCGAATTTGGAGTCGGCAGTGTCGCCAATACGTCCTTCACCTTGACCCCGTGCCGTACCCCTTTTCTGTTTAACCGGCTCCACCCCTTGCCGTGAAACTCCGCGTTCTTGACCACTCCGCCCTCCGTATCGCTTACCCTCGTGGTGGGCAATAATCCAGACTCTATCTCGGCGGTGCGGGGCATTGACGGCGACAGCAGGAATAATAAACGTCTGGACGGCGTATCCTTTGTCTTCCAAGTCAACACACACTTGTTCGAATACCATCCCCCCGCCCGAGCTAACAAGCCCGCGAACATTTTCCGCCACAACCCATCGTGGGCGGAACTCTCCAATAACTCTAAGCATTTCTCCCCAGAGGAAGCGGTCATCTTTCGTGCCTTCCCTCTTGCCAGCACAGGAGAAGGGCTGACAGGGAAATCCCCCCGTGACGATGTCGCAATCACCGCCCCGACCCGCGGATACCTTTTTCCGCGAACCACTTGATACCCCTCGTGATTCCTTGCCTCTGGTGTCGGCAACATAGCGTTTTTTGGTGAGCTGTTTAATGTCTTCATAAATTGGTGTGTTAGGAAATCTCAATTTAAGTAGCTGCTGACAGTACGGGTCATTATCACAGAATGCCATGCACTCATAATCCTTCCCCCACACTCTCTGACCCGCTAATGCGAAGCCCGCTATCCCACTAAATAAATCAAGATGCTTAATTTTCATAAAAGTTACTTTTTAATAGTATTTAGGAGTGTAGCACACATATTCCCTTTTGTCAAGTTCCCCTGCGTACCTCATACGCACTGTGGGACTCGTGGTGCGTGTTTCCTTTTTTTCTATGCTTTTA
>Ga0075116_10000192_pt1 | contig 28882 bp, 65 predicted proteins | sample AntAceMetag02UKC_FD_69786 | JGI IMG/M metagenome (GOLD analysis project Ga0075116, IMG submission 69786) | Saline lake microbial communities from Ace Lake, Antarctica- Antarctic Ace Lake Metagenome 02UKC | ecosystem: Environmental > Aquatic > Non-marine Saline and Alkaline > Saline | place...
GAACATAGCAGATGACATAAAAGTTAATGATGTACTGGTAGATGATGGAATCACTGATCTCCCCCAAGGAGGTCTGATCCCCAATAGACACCAGATCAATATTGGCGGGGTTAGTGTGGACAATATCCATGAAAAGACCTCAGAAGAGATCTATACAGAAATCTTTAAGATCAATAAGTCAAAGCTTCCAAAGGGCTTTGATATCCATTTTCCAGGCACTGGGGATGAAGACGGAGAAGGAGATGGAGAAGGAGAGGGTGATGGAGAAGGCAATGACGGCCATACCCCAGGCATGAAGGGTCTCTCTGAACAAGAGGTCAAGAATAAATGGAAAGAAGTTATCACCCAAGCCGCGACAATTGCTAGACAGAGAGGTACTCTCCCTGCTGGTATTGCCATTGCTATGGATGACTTACTTGAACCTAAGATGGACTGGAAGTCGATGTTGTACAATTTCATCACCCAGGATATCATCTATGACTTCAATTATATGAGACCACATAAGAAATCTCACTCCACGGGTTTCTACTTCCCTCAAATTTACAAAGAGAATATTGATCTAGTAGTACACTGGGATACTTCAGGCTCCATGCAGGGAGATACTCAGGAATGCCTAGATCAAATGTATGGGCTACTTAATGCCTTTAACAATATCAGAATTGACTGGGTCATCTGCGATGCAGCTATCCAGGGACATTTTGAACTGAATAGAGAAGATAGACTTGATCTCACAAGCTTTGATATCAGAGGTTGGGGTGGAACATCCCATATCCCTGTGGTGGACTGGATCAATGAAAATAGACCAAGCTGTAGACTTTTCATCTCCATGACAGATGGGTATTCCGATATCCAAAATTGTTATGATGAGCTACCTCCTTGTCACAAGATTATCTTGCTGCCTAAGGACTATGCTGGGATGAGAGAGCAACTAGAGGACTATGGTACCTGCATAGTTATGGAATAATGAAAAAGATATTAGAGATACATACAAGGGCTCCTCCTTCCTACCATTATGGAGGGAGGAGTTCCTTTTCTGATAGTTCAACCTCCACTACCCCAGTATTCAATTCACTAAGGAATAGAAAGCCAGGACTATGCGTGAAATCTGCACAGAATGCGGTGAAATTAAAGAAGTTGAGGAAGTACTCTTCCAAAGCTACTTTGCTCCCCCAGAACACCCAAAAGGCACAAAAATGTCAGACATCACTGACCAAGAAGCCTTTGAATTAGTAAGAGGAGAGGGAGCAGTATCTAGACTTTTATGCGAAGCATGTAAAACCTTACTCATAGATGTTTTTGAATTCCCTCTATATGAAGAGGTGCTAATGGAAGAAGTCACAGAGGAACATACCCCAACACCATTTACTGGAGAGCAGATGGAAGAAGCTAAGGCACAGCTGAAAACTATCTTCGGAGAAGGTGATGAATTAGACAAAGCTATGGAAGCATTAGAGAAACAACAGAAGGACCTCTTAGAGGCTAATGAAAAAGCTGAAGAAACAACAGTGGAGGAAGACACATGACAGATATCGTAGCCCAATATTCCATTACAGATACAACTAGGAACCAAAAGGTTGTCTTCACATTAAAAGATGTGACAGAAGACACAACCCTAACAATGCATATAGATATCACCAAAGCGTCAACCGGTGTCTCTATAATGGATAGAACGTGTAAGAACTGGCCGCTCAAGAAAGCGCTTAAAACAATAGATACCTTAAGGGGCGTAAATAAAAAGATGTACTCCCCTCAGCTAAATATGAGAGGCCAGGTAGAAGTTCTTAAGGATATATCTGAAGAAGATAGAGTAGAGATGGTAGCAATGATAGCGAGCAAGGAGTAACAATGGGCAAAAAGAACGTGACAGCAAAGTATTCTATATCAGATAAGAATAAGAATAAGAAAGCGGTATTTACTTTCTCATATGTTCCCGGGGAAACTAAGGTTTCTGTAGGGATTGAGATCTCCAGCCTGGACGATGATAAGACCCTGCTGGACAGAGAAGTATCTGGATATCCTATCTCCAGAGTACTTAAACTGGTAGATAAGTTCAATAATTCAGAAGTAGTGTATTCTCCTCAGCTCCACCTTAGAGGCGAATCAGAAATTATTAAAGACCTTAGTCAAGCAGACAAAGACCTAATGGCAGCCAGTGTGGTATGTGAGGAGCTATAATGTGTTTTGGACGAGGCATCTTGGGAACAGTGTTCTCTAAGTTTGGAACAGGTACAGGTGATGTAAAAGCCACCTTGCCTGACCCTGAGTTCTTTTCCCATTCTGAGTACTATATGGATAACCTAGAAGCCGTAGAGAGCACTAAAAATACTATAAAGAATACACAGAGATATACAGGAATATTCAATGATATGGTCCTGGGCATGGGCATATTCACAACAAAGAAGACTGTGGATAGTGTAGGTGTAACATCTGCTAAGTATATGCATCACCAGCGCACATTTGACACCGGCTTCAACCAAGGTACCTTCTCAAGTGCCCCAGACCATGAGAAGTTAGTTAGAGCAATGGCCCATAAGCCTGACTCTAAAGGCGCCCAGATGGAGTACTATAAGGTTAAGAAGAAATCTAAACCTTTAGGACATGTGCATTTAGAATGTAAGACATGGGTCTACCAGGATAGTGACTTTAAGGAACACACCCTTAAGCTTAACCTGGTGAAGTCCAAGAATAGCCCTGATCTTGAAGAGGGTACACGAGATGCATTACTCATGCTTCTACAGTACTCTTCTGAAGACACAAAACATTATGGGATATTTAGAGACCCTTTGGGCTATTACTTTAGAGGCCTCTATTACTTACTTTACTCCCAGGCAATGCACTCTATGGCGTATATGAATAGCCTAAGAGTGTTCCCTACTAAGCTAGACTTGAGCTTACCTAATAAGTCTAATGACTACCTAACAGTATTACAAAGCGTAGAACAGCTATAGAAAGAGAGGATTATGTATTTTTCTGAACGCGGCCTAGAAGCCGTAGCATGTGATGATAACAGTTTCTTATATCTTGTAAAAGATTTATTCTTGGATGAGGAGGACGCTATAGAAGAAAGACACTCTGTATCTGGCTCCGGTGAGACCAAGGGTACAAACTATACAGGATATATATCTAACATATATAAAAGGGATATGGAGACTGTATGTAATAGTAAACTGATAGCCTATGCAGTATTCTTCAATAAAACCTTAACTGGAATGAAGTTTGGATTATCTGAAGAGAAGTGTCTTTTCTTAACTACTGAGGGAGAGGGTGGAAAAGAGGAGACCCTAGGCATCTCCTCCGTAGTTTGTGAGCATAAGGAAACATATGAATCTCCCTCAATATATGCAGTAGTCCAAACACCTAAAGGTAAATATAAGGGGATCATGGTACATAAATCCCAGACCCCTAAAGATAAAACATCTGCGCAGTTGTATGCGGTTTTGAAGGGAGATTATGGTATAACTAGTAATCAGGGCTTCAATATCTCAGATAATACCAAATCCAATAAGGTAATTATGTTTAGAGAGACAAAGGATATCTGGACAGCAGTATATCAGATAAAAAGAGCATATGAAACCTCTCCTAAAAATCTCTTAAGTGTAAAATGTAGTAAAGGTCTAGTACCTAGAATAAGGAGAGCTATGGAAAAGGAAACTCCAGTCAACGGAGATGTCATTTGGACAGGAGTATTTGATATTCCTGAGAAGAAAGATGCACTAACAAGTCACCGATTTATATTTAGCATTGCAGAAAAAGATAATAACTTTAGCTATTATGAAGTATCCCATAGAACTAAAGGTAAACATAAGAAAATACAGACTAATACCTTTATGAAGGTATATAAGGGGATGAGAGTTATGGATAAACAAACTGAGAATTTAACAGACTCACCGGAGAACAAAGTACTCCTGGCCTTAGGGGTAAGACTTGTAGCAGAGTCTAATGACATGCCTGAAAACCTTAAGGATATTCTAAAGACAAAGCTGGTAGTAGAGGAGCTGTAATGAAAAAAGGTATAGGTGTAGGCGTAATAACTTGTGAAAGCCCTAAATTCTTATCTGGATGTATGTTTACTCTTCCCGATTCAGAGTATTTAACTTTAGTGAATGACGGAACAGAAGAGAGCCTAGCCCCTGCCTTAATAGATATCCCCTCTGCAGCCCATATAATGACTACACCTAAACCTAGAAGTGGGGTAGCCATAGCAAAGAACATGGCTATAAAAGATCTTCTTGATAAAGGATGTGATCATATCTTTATAGTAGAAGATGACATGGTATTCCTAAGACATTATACTTGGGAAAAATATATAGAACTATCTAAGATAACAGGTATACAGCATTTCAACTTTGGGTTCCACGGTAAAGGGAACATGGATATGGAGTATAAACCTGCTCCTAAGTATGTACTAGAGTACCCCGGAGCAACTCTGTGTATAAATAGTGTTGTAACAGGTGCGTGTTCATACTATAGTAGAGTTTCTTTAGAAGAGATTGGATATATGGATACTAAGTTCTATAATGCTTGGGAACACATAGAACATACTTACAGAATGTCTCTGGCAGGGTTCACTACACCCTTTTGGAACTTCGCAGACTTAGGAAGGAGTTATCAGTATATAGAGGAGCAGGAGACATCTGGGTTTGTAGTAAAGAATGAAGAACATGTTATGTCAGGTTTACATTGGTTTAAATATAAGCACAACTTAGCACATGGCCCCAATAAGAATTCAGGACTTCCTATAGAATACGCGTCAACAGATGAGGTATATAAGTCTTTAAGAGCTATACATAGTAAGTACAGTGAAGTCGAGATGCAGGAGGACCAATGGTTGACTATAAAACACACCTTAGATGAAAAAGATGGATAAAGAGGATAAAGAAAACCTAATATCTATATTAGAGTTCTGTACAGAAACTGTAGAAGCCTTAAAAAGAATGGACGCAGAAACAAAAAGGTTACAAACAGAAGTAGCCAAGTGCAGAAGAGAACTACATGACATTAAAACCAAAAATCCATACTTAGAACTATAGATTCCCTGTAGTGTAATGGTTTTAGCACAGAATCCTTTGGAGATTTTAGTCTTGGTTCGAGTCCAGGCAGGGAAGCCAGCTTTTCATAACACTTGTATTGTGAAAACCCTTCATGTATAGTATATGTGAAGGAGACACCAATGCAGAAAATATGTTGTACATGTGAGGAGAGCTTGCCTCTTGAAGCATTTAGTGTGAATAAGTCAAAGAAAGACGGCTTAAACCTGAAGTGCAAAGAGTGTAATAAAGCTTACCAAAAAGAACACTATAAGAAGAACCCTAAATACTATAAAGAGAAGAACACGATTAGGCGTATAGCGACACAGAAGTGGTGGCAGAAACATAAGTCATCCTTAGAATGTGAGATTTGTGGAGAAAAGTATTCTTACTGTCTCCAGTTCCACCACAAAGACCCCTCTAAGAAAGAGGGAACCATATCTAATATGATAAGGCACTGTTCTAAACAGAAGTTACTTGATGAGATAGATAAGTGTATCGTACTTTGTGCAAACTGTCACATAAAAACCCATCACCCAGAATGAACTAATGGCTCCATCATCTAGAGGCCTAGGATGCGAGATTTTCAGTCTCGTCACGCCGATTCGAATTCGGCTGGAGCTAAAGACCAACCTGTAAGAAAGAAAAGAAAAGAAAATGCAAACAGTAAAAGACGTAGCAGAAACATTTAAGTTCAACACCATTGATGTTGACTTTAAAGCAGCTCCCTGCATAGTTGAGTATGTGAAGGAAAGGACCTATAAAAGGGTCTTCTGCCAGGCATGTTCCACAGCACGACCAGTAGAGGCCACTTGCCCAGATTGTGGTGCCAAGCTCCTTGATCCCGAATCTGATGCCCTCCCTCTCCCAGTCTTCCTTCAGAAGGCCGGCAACAAGAGGGGGGCCATGGCAGCAGTCTATGACGAGCAAGCTGGCAAGGTATTTGTAGGGTGGAGCCTGTACAACGATAAGATGGAGGAATTCTCCTTCCAGAACTCCGAGGCTATGAAGATTGCTCTCCAGAGGGCTTGTTCTGCAGCCAAGGGAAAGACTTTTAAGACTCTCCCCCAAACAGTTCATACCCAGATGGAATTCTTTAAACATAAGGTTGCCAGGCAGTTCGAAGTGGATGATGACAAAGTAGTGAGTATTTCAGAATATGAACCCAACCAAAAAGTCGAGAAAATCGAAAACGACGATCCCGTTGAATGAAATAGATATAAATAAGCCGGGGATCTGGATAGTTCAACACACTAAGCATTCAAAGGAAAGTAACTATGTGTGCAGAATTGGAGAGCTTCCAGATCCCCTTAGCCGATTAAAGATAGAGATGCATAAGAAAGACTTCTTAGAGGCTATGACAGAGATACATGAGGAATGGGAGGGCAAACCTATGTCTATAAATGAATATGCAAACAGTGTATTCAACCTGTTCCTAGAGAAATTGAATGAAAAGGAGATAGATTTGTGAGTCAAATGAGAAAGGTACTCTCCTATGGGGATGTACTTTTAGCCCCCAGATACTCTAAATGTAAGCACAAATCAGATGCAAATCTGGGATATCAGTATGATGCAAATATTGAATTCTGTGCAGTACCTTTGATAAATGCCCCTATGGATACAGCAGGACATAGTGGATTAGTAGATTACTTATATCATAAATGTGATATGCCTGCAACAGTACATAGATTCTTTCCCAATGTCTCAGAGCAGATACACTTCTTAGAGGAGACCTTTGATCCAGTAGAACTAGTACATGGTTCTAAGATCTTTGTTGCTGTAGGGTCTGTATACAAATGGAAAGACTGGATTGATTCCTTATTGGAATATAGAGAAAGCAAAGACCTTAATTTTGGTATCTTAGTAGACATGGCCAATGGAGATACAGCAGCTTGTGTAGATACAGTAAAATACCTGACAGATGTTAAGTGTTTTACAGGCAACTTAATGGCAGGTAATGTAGCCACCAAGTCTGGACTAGAGAGACTCTGGGAAGCCGGAGCTAACTTTATAAGAGTTGGAATAGGTAGTGGAAGTATCTGCAGCACAAGGATTAACACAGGGTTTGGAATTCCTGTATTTTCTTCTTTGCTAGACTGTGCTTCTATTAAACCAGATGCCTGTTACATAGTTGCTTGTGGAGGATGTGAAGAACCCGGAGATATTCTAAAAGCTATAGCTGCAGGAGCAGATATGGTTATGTGTGGTAAACTTTTTGCAGCTACAAGTTTAGCTGGAGGAGCTACCTATACTAAAGATTTAAAGGAAACATTAAAAGAAGATGAGAAATACTACAAAGCTTATCATGGAATGGCCTCAGCAAAGGCCCAGGAGTTAATAGGAAGTGAAGAACATAAAGCAAGTATTGAAGGAGTCTCAGGTCTTGTCAGATATTCTGGAAGAACTGAAGATGTGGTACAAGGGATATTGCAAAATCTTAGATCAGCGATGACCTACTATGCCGGAGTCACCAATTGGAATGAGTTTCAAAGGAAAACCAAATTCCTTGAGATCACCCCAGCTGGAAGAAAAGAGTCAGAAACAAGGGTGTTTGATTAATGAAAGAACAGTTCAGGATTGTAAGTGACAGACATATCTTAACCTATGTGATATTCTTGGGAAGCATAACAGGTGTAGCGACCTATTGTGGTTTAGGTACATTCACAAGTTTCATAGAATACATGGTATATACCATTATCATAGCTGCATGTATTTGGCACCATGGGCATGACTGTACTGATCTAGCCCTTGCAGCTAAGAAATGTAAAGGTCCACAAGATGTCCAACCATTTCTGGAAGCTGCTGTTAAGTTCTCTGGAGTACTAGATAATAACACAGGTATTGTAATAAAGAATGTTGAGGTGAAAGACCCTAAGATCGAGGAGGATTCCCCAGATGAAGGTCTTTGAAGCTACGGTATCTGTAGAATATACTTTACACATAATGGCTGAGAACGAGGCCGAGGTAGAAGAAATATCTTCTGGTATAGACCCAGGTGATTGTGGTGACGTTGAGAACAGTGTGTGGTGCAGGGAGATACTAAATCCAGAAGGTTGGGAACATAACTATCCAGACAATGGCAACGGGAAACTTACTATAGCAGATATTATTCTTAGTCAACAAGAAGATGAAGAAGCAACTTTAGAAGAAATAGAGAAGAAGAAGTTTGATGTAGAACACCAGATGAAGTTCCCTTTTTGGGAAAACATGGGAGATGAAGATGAAAATAGTAGAGATGCCAGTATTTGAAGATCCTGAAGAAGTACCTGATGAACCAGTGGCCCCAGCTCTTATGTCCTCTTTGAGTAACTGTCCAGCCTGTGGTGTAAGAATAGCTCTCTGTGGATGGAAACAACATACCATTAAGGCTAAGTGGGATTCTGTCACCAGTTCAGATGGAAACATAAGAATCTCTGGGTTTGACATTACCTGTGATAATTGTGAGTTTACTTGGCATGAGCCACTGCCTAAATTCATAAATATCCCTGAACTCTTAGAGGCAGCAGAAAATGAAACTAAACAGGATAAGTAAGACAGGTTTTACAGATCATTTACATGTGTCTGGCCTAAAGAAGTCTCTCCTAGGAGAGACTTCTGAAGGTCAGTACTATATAGCCCTATGTATAAGAGAGATGAGAAAGACAATGTCATGGAGCAGTAAGCTAAGGAGAGAGAGCTTATACTTTGACGGCTATTGTCTAATGATAAAGAAGGAATCCCACCGGATCTTTTGCTGTAGTATAGATGTAGAAGCAGACATACTTGCAGGGCCTCCTAATGAGATGGATTTACTTTGTACTTCAGTGCAGGGCCATGACAGAGAAGGACAAGTAGGAGATATAGAGAATATAGGAGAAGTCCTTGATAAATATGGGATCCCCGAAATGGGAGTATATTCAGATATAGACAGAGAAGAATTCGCATTAGATCTTATTTTGTACAACCTATAGGATCTAGCAACACTTATTCGTAAAAGGAGATAAAAATGGAAATGAATTATGGTATGGTTAGAGGATTGGATAAAGAAAGAAGTGACCCCTAAAATAAGAGAGCAAGCTAGAAAACTATCTCTTATTAGAAATGGCCCTAAGGATGGGGCTACGCAGCAATCAGGAAGAAACCACTGGCAAGGAGGCCTAGGGGAATATGAGGTTGCGGACTGGTGGGATGATCCTAATGTGAAGGTAGATGAGGACAGTTATGGCAAAGAAGGCGATGAAGGTTTTGATTTTGATATCCCAGGGGTTGGTACAGTAGATGTAAAAACTCCAGAGTATCACAAGGGAGATCCTCTCCTAAAGGTGTCCCCTGAGAAGATAGAGGAGGGTAAAGCAGATTACTATCTCCTTGCCACAGTGGACTTACAAAACTATACCTTAGAAACCGTCCCCAAGGTTGCCCTTATAGGCATTGCCAGTAGAGAAGATATTCTGGAGAACACAAAGCCTAAAATGATAGGTGGAGTTTTAAGCCATGTTACTTCAATACATGACCCCTGGCTCAAACCCCTTAAGGAATTTAAAGCAAATGTACAAAATTATGGAAAAGAAAAATGACAGTGTGAAAACACTGTTTCACGGGATAAATAGATCCAGAACTGTATCTCTTGGAAAGTGGCTACAAGCCGATGTAAAAGAGGTAACAGATGGGTCTAAGAACTCTACTTATATTTCTGGATGGCACATGCTCCCTACTCATAAGGAGTGTGTTGCCTACCTGGAGAAGTTCAGACATAAAGACAATAAAGTAATTGTAAAGTGTAGGACCAAGGGAAAGACTTGGCCTAAGACACAAAGCAGAGCTAATGTGATCCTAAGTGAATGGATCTATTTGGAGGCAATTGTATAGCTCATGAGTAACGTTCAGTTGGGAACCGCTGTAATAGCGGGAATAGTATATATATATTGGGAGTAATAGGACACACAATTCAATTTATGCATGAACAAGAACCTATACATGGATATTTCAAAAGAAAGATAAAATCTAAATTAGATGTTATATACAGATTACTCTCTTCTATACTGTGGCCTTTATTCCAACTGTTCTGCCTCCTCATGTGGATGACTTCTAGAGCTAGAAAGTTATTTTCTAGTTTCTGGAAGTTACCTTTGACTCATGATCACGACCTATCAGATGTAACGGAGGAACTATGAAACCAGAAGCAACAGAAGTCTTAAGGGCAATTTTCATAGCAGCAGGAGGTATAGCATATATCCCCATACTTTATGCTACATACATTTATCACAGAGATGAATCCCATATCTTTAATCTCTTTGAAGAAGATGAAAACTTTCCCTATCCTTGTAGCAGGGTAGAACTTCTACTTCTCTATATAGGAATAGGTTTCTGGCCTATAACTTATATTGTAGGATTATCTATAATGGGAACTGAGGTACTTAAAAAGAAACTTAAATCTTTTAGAAAACTCCCTATGCATAGAGACAGAGATCTAGAGAAAATTGCAAAGGCCTTATAACGAAACTATTTATAAAGTTAATGTAAAATGTAAAAGGAAGAAAAATGATTTGGATTATGGCTACCATGGATATCTTTTGGCCAGTTTGTTTAGCAATATATGCAATTGGAGAATTCCTTCTCCTTTGGCATTTTCTAGGAGATAAAAACTTATCCTGGGATACTAAAGAAGAGATGATGTGGGATTTAGCTACAAGAATAATTTGGCCTATCACCTTAGGAGGGTGGGCAATACATGACTGGACAGCCTCATTACACAAGAGAGTATGGGAGTTTAAGCAGACACCTTGGAAGAGTATGAGAGATGCAAAAATCGTAGCAGAAAACCTGTAGGAAATAACATGACTAAAGAAGAAGCAGAGAAGAACCTTAGATCTCAGTTGAATATGGGATCCTATACAGTGGAAGACGCCTCTGTCTTTACAGAGGGATACATAGCAGCACTATATGATGCAGAGACTATCACTTGGGAAATACAACAGTATCTCTTGGATACCTTTGGGATATGACTCCAGAAGAAGAATCCCCCTTCCCTTACTCTGATGACCCTAGCAGAGATTCTTATAAGGGTAAGAAGAAGATAAAAATTACTTCTTACCTAAACCCTAAAGACGATATGGGAGTAGAAGAATACTTAAATATGCTTAACAAAGCCATTGCCTTGGCAGAAGAATCCGGTCTTACAGAGTTAACAATGAGCTGGTGCGGTGAAGATTACAATATAGAACACTCTATAGTTGGAGTTAGAGAAGAGACTGATGAAGAACAAGCTAAGAGACTTGAGCACACTAAGAGGTATTGGAAGAACAAGTATAAAGGCTATGTGAGAGACACTGCTTTTTTTGAATCACCTAGAGGGCAGCAGACCATAGCAGCAGTAGTAGCAGAGGAGCTTTAATGGTAACACAAGAAGAGTTGATGGAAATTCTTAAGAAGAGTATGAATAAGGAAATAACTAAATTACTTAAAGATACGGATAAGTATATGAGGAAACATGCTAAACAGGGATGCAATTGTACTACCTGGACTTTGGCAAGGGATAATATTGTTATGCCTTTTGTAGAGGCCCTTAGACAGACTTACCCAGATCTTGATATTACTATTGGTAAAACACGCCACACATCTGACTGGACAAGACCACCCCAATATACTGTAACAATAAGGTGGGCCGAAAAATCTCACATTCTCACCACTGCACAAGCGATGAGGTATGCTGAGAAGGCCACAGCAGCAGCTTTAGCAGAAGCAGAAGAAGACAAAAAGAAAGAGGACAAGACATGAAAATAGCAGTTGACATGGATGGCACTTGTGTTAACCATATATTTCCTGAAATGGGGGAGGATGTACCTCATGCAGCGGAAGTTATGAAGGAATTAGTAGAGGCAGGACATAAGCTTATCTTATATACAATGAGGTCTGGAAAGGAACTAGATGCAGCGGTGCAGTGGTTCGCAGATAAAGACATTCCTCTATATTCAGTGCAAAAGGACAAGGGCCAGCTTGCCTGGACTAAGAGTAACAAATGCTATGCTAATAAATACGTAGATGATAGCGGAATCGGTTGCCCCCTCATAAAAGTAGAAGGATGGGATAGACCCTGTGTAGATTGGGAGGCAGTAAGAGCTGTTCTTCTCAATGAATGAGGGAGAGGAAAGGGTTTACTCTGAAATAATACAGGCAGTGGACGACATGGTCGCCTTGGTCGAGCCAGAGGACTATGTAAACATGAAGGAAATACAGAATAAGATCTATTATCTAGTAGGTTGCAGCCTGGGGACTACGGCAAACCTTGATATTAAAATAGACGAGCTTAGAGAGAAGTTAAATGCATTTCTAGAGATAACTGTAGAGAAGGGAATATCAGATGATGACGAATAAGGGATATGCTTTGTTAACTCTTAAAGAGGCATCAGATATACTACATGCTATTATAGATCACAACTGTAAAGCATTCCCTATAAAAGAATTGGATCAGCTTTTAGATGTAGAACATGCTATGGGAATGGCCCAAAGGCAGATAGATTCATTGACAGTAGATATTCAGAAATTATCTGAAACCTTACAAGACTTTATAGATGTCAGAGACTAAAATCTATGCGGAGGTGTAGTGGTAGAAGTAAAACAGCTAGAAACAGCAGTGAATGGGTATACATATCAGATAGAGCCCCTGTTGTTACACTTGGCTATTAATGGAAAAGTGTATGAAGAAAAAGATATAGATCTCTTAGCTAAAGAAATAGCAGGAGCGTTCTCAAAATTAGATGAGGAAGTAGGATGTCTTCAAGTGACTCTTAACCAAAAAATAGTAGGGCAAGAGGGTACATATCAAATGAAGATGAGTGGGAATTATGGGGAAAGAAGTGTCCCTGTATCCCCTAGAGGAGTCCAGAATATATGGAAGTATCTATATGGATTAACCCAAATAGAGGACCCCTCTGGAGTAGTTAAATTTAATGATGGATTAGACCATCAGCAATTACACTTCGATATAACTTTGGAGAGTATATGAATAAAGCAGTTAAGCATCCAGAACATTACAATGAACACCCAAGTATAGAATGTATAGACGTAGCCGAGATCTTTAACTTTAATCTAGGTAATACTGTGAAGTATGTCTGGAGGGCAAGGTTTAAAGGTAAGAGACTGGAAGACCTTAAGAAGGCCCAGTGGTACTTAAATAGAGAAATAGAGAATATGGAAGCGACCACTAAGTTAAAATGGCAAAGGGTGCAAGATGAGCAGGACAAAGAGAAAACTACCTCGGAACTATCACAGACATCCCAAGGGCAGAAAGCAGGCCTTGATCCAAGGAGTGAGATCAGGTGCAATACCCCCTAATCCATATGATGACAAATCCCATAGCAATGAGGTGATATTTGTATATAGTCTAATTGATAGATTAATTAGGAAAGGCTTAACCGATGATGATATAGTACATAAAATAAATAGAAAGCTAGGCATACCTATGGATAGAGTAGTACAACTAATTATTGATAAGGCAGATATAGCAACCCAAGTAGAAGCAAGAATGAAAGATTGGGGTTTCCCATATGAACCTGACTATTAGAAAAGCATTTATAATTGGAGACTCTCATGGGAATTCAACATACCTTGAGAATAGTATAGTGGCAGCACAGAAATACGGAGCTGATGCTCTGATACAAGTTGGAGATTTTGGTCATTGGCCAGGACATAACTGTGACGTGACTCGAGATTTTGGATTCCCTATCTACTTTGTAGAGGGAAACCACGAGGATCATGGACACTTACAGAGCCTCCCCTCTAAGATCAATATCTTAGCTCCCAACCTAACCCACTTAGGTAAGGGAGCTATTATAACAATACAAGAAAAGAATATCCTCTGCATTGGAGGAGCATACTCTATAGATAAAGACAATAGGACTCCTGGGTTAGATTGGTTTCCAGAAGAGGAAATGACCCATGATGAATATAAAGAGATAATGAATTTAGACATAAGAATACACGGCGTCTTATCCCATGATGCTCCTATAGCATTAAACGTAGCCAATACATTTGTATACCAACAAGCAACTAAAAATAGAAATAGGTTACAGAATATAACTGACCACTTTAGACCAGACTTCTGGTTCTTTGGTCACTATCACATGTTATATGAGAAATATTGTAGGAAGACAGATACAGCCTACATAGGGCTTCCAGCTGATGTGAATAATCCTAGGCTGGGGTGTCTGTTTGACTTTAAAACTGAAGATATCGCCTTACACTTCATTGACTGAAAAAAGACAACAAGGAAACTAAAGATGGCACGATTCACAGGAACCGGACAGAAGACAGTAAAGAGAACCAGCAAGCAATTCACATTTGAGTATACCCGCCCAGAGGACCTGAGGCGTGAAGGCCGAACCCTTGCCCTTACCGTAGCAGGAAAGCGTGGTGGAAGCACAATGGTCTTGAATGGACACGCACTCCGAAGCCTCAAGGCAGTTATGCTGGAAGCTGGAGAAATTTCCTAAGTAGGTTCTCCTGTGCCTATACCCCTTAAGGGGTATAGGCAACACCCTAAACAGGAGGAATTAATGTTTCACCTACATGAGACAGCAGAGGAGTGGATTTTAGACCACTCAGAACTCGATGAGCTTATCAGAGAGAGATTCAATATACCAGAGGACTGTAATATCAAATATGATATGCAAGACGGTAAAATTGAAGTTACAGCTTGGAGAGCAAACTCTTCTGGTGAGCATATCCGAATAAATCCAAAGGACATAGACACAAATGACTATGAAGGAACTGATACAGAAGATATACCCAGTTGATATAACAGGATATGGTCTGAATATGACCGGAGCTAGATATTGGCTCTCTAAAGGTAGATATAATTATGCAACAAGGGTTTTTACACATTCCTCTACAAAAGAGGATCATGAACTATTAGCCTGGGCCTCTGGGGGAGGGTATGCATATGGAGCATTTAAGTACAAAGGTAAAAGGAAGTGTGGAGCATTTTTTGTAAATGTAGACCCAAATGCTTTAGCCCTACTATTCAATGGAAAAACTGGAGCTGGTCTTCCTGTTCAGGTAGTACAGCAAGATATAGCTGAATTCGAAAAGGCTTTAGCTAATATGGAATTTGATGAAATGTCATTTTCAGAGGATGCTAAGGATACTTTGCAGATCAAATCAAGTAGTTATGTAGACACATTACCTGTAGTAGCTACCTTTATTGTATCTTATAAGGACGAGAAGAGGAGAACTTTTGGTCGCTACCACTATAGAGGTAATAACCAATGGCTTACCTCTTTTAGAGCAAGACAGTATAAGAATGGCAATCTAAGGCTGGAGTTTGTTGACCTAAACAGCAACAAATCTTTTAACGGAGATCTATCACACAATCTCCAGGAAGCAGAGGCACTTCAGGTGCCATTTACAGCATACCCAGACCTAACCCGATACTTTAGAGAGATGAAGAAAATGGATGCAAGAGATTTCAGATCTCTCCTTACCAAAATAGGTACAAAGGATCACCCAGGGGGTAGTATATATGCAGAGGGATGGGATCAAGAAAAGCTCCTAGAAAAGATCGACCTACAAATAATGATGGGAGAATTATGAAATTACAAAGAGTGAAAGACTTAGTAGAAAAACATAATAATAAGACAGCTACAGTAGAAGAATACAATGAGCTATATACCTTAGTAGAACTTGGTTATAATCTTTTAGCAGCCCTAGGCCCATACCATCATTTCTCCTGTTCTAATTTGGCAGGACTGATGGGAGCCGTTGGGAGTAATAGAAGAGAGAAACAATATCTAAATAAAGCCAACAAAGTAGACGAGGAGAGAGAAAGTGCAAATCGAGATTGAGACTCCATTTATTAGAGAAGCTATGCATTATGAAGAATTAGCTTACTTAGAGAAGACCCTTAAAGAAGTAACAGGTCAGGATATCCAGACTATGGAGATTGAACCTACACCTGTCCCTAAGCCCCCTCCACAGAATGAGGATGATCCCCAGGTTGTAGCACTGGGTCCGCAGTATGCTGCTATCTACTATCTCTCTGGAGAGAAGATTGAAGTAGACGCTATGGTAGATGAAGGGCAGATTAAACCATGCGAAGCGTATTGACTGCAAAAGCTAAAGGTCATGAGGAACTTACCATTATTCTGGAAAGAATCCTTAACGAAGAGAATACAAAAATCATCTGTGTATCGGAGCTGCAGAAATGCATTCCAGGTTTGGCTACTTACTATCCAGAATCTTCTGCACTCTATAAGGTCTTCTATTCCAAGGAGATATAATGGGTAAATGGTGGTTGAGCAAAACAAATGTGGATAAGTGTTACATATGTGGCTCATACCCCAGTGTTGGAGAGGATGGCCCATATATGTATTACTGTCCCAATTGCGGAGATAACTTTGTAGAAGAAGAAGAAATTGTAACTGCTATATGTGAATGGAACAAGGAACAAAGAAATGGAATCAAAAGAATCAAAGATGCCTCTGATACCACAAAATTTAGATGCGGAGATCTCTGAGCACCGGACCTACATCAGGTTGGGACATCACATCATAGATTGTGATACTCTCCTCCAGTTTGATATGCTCTGTATGACTAAAGAGATTAGAATGGATGATGTAATAGTCCCTACTCTCTTTGGTGGGGTTAAGATTACCCAAGAGCCAAAGACATATCATACTGTTTGGGGCCAAAAGATTGATGAATACTGTGAGGATATCTGGATTACAGACTATACAACAGAGACAGATGCTAAAATAGCTATTATGTTTCTTGTAGGCGTAGCCGATAAGTTAAATGAAGATGCTCTTGGCGTTGATGAAGAGAAGCTTAATAGAATAGGCCGTGTCTCTGTAGTGCCTGGGGTAGAAGAAGAACCTGAACCCCCAGCACCTTCCACATGTAGATGTGACTCTGTACCAGAAGAGTAGTATATTACCTATATAACATAGGAGTATACATATGGCCAGATTTACATCAGAATATCTAGAACTAGGTTTGCCTATCTTATCCCCCAATAAGAAAGCACCCTGGATTATTAGACAAAGATTAGTATATGAAACAGATGTAGAGGGAGGACCTTCTACAATTGTTGTGCCTGAAGACTTCAACTCAGATCTAGGAACTATCCCTAGGTGGCTCCTCACCCTTTTCCCTAATGACTATAGGATTGCAGCAGCATGTGTTGTACATGACTATACCATCAAGGCGAGAATAGAGGACGAACCTTGGAGAGATAAGGTATTTAAAGAAGCGCTGAAAGCAACAGGCTCTGGTAGGATAAAGAGGACATTCATGTATATGGGTGTTAGAGTAAATGATTTCTTTTAGTAGGAGATAAGCGTATTGTATTTGACACTTGAAAAGGAAAAGAAATGGAAAATTGTGATTCAGACTGCATATGCCCTAAATGTAAATCCTGTATTCCAACAGGCAAGAGCAACCCTAAGAGGAAGTTCTTCTGCCATACTTTAAATAGAACGATCAAAGGTACAGAAGAATGTGCCAGTTTTGTAGAGGCAAGTGACCCGTTCAAGAAAAGAAACCAAGACATCTTGAACAAATAGTGGTTAAGTTTATATGCTCTGGGGTGAAATATCCCCAGGGCCTTTTTCATGTAAAGGAGATGTTGTGAAAAGAATTCTTGTAATAGGAGAGAGCTGTAGAGATAAGACAGTCTATGGCAGATGTAATAGGATATGCCCTGAGGCACCAGTTCCCGTCTTTGAGTATGACCATGAAGAGACTACAATGGGTATGTCCTTCAATGTAAAGAATAATATGAAAGCTCTAGATACAACAGCAGAGGTAGAGCTTATAACCAATTGGCAACTTTTACCCGTCAAGACTAGATATATAGATATGGTTTCAGAACAAATGGTACTTAGACTTGATGAAGACGATTCCCTTCCCCCAATGGATATTCAGAAGAAGTTGTGTGAGCAGGACCTAGGGAAGTTTGATGCTGTAGTTATCTCTGATTATGACAAAGGTCTGTTAACCTATGATGACATAGCATACATAGCTAGTGTTATAGATGTACCCTTATTCTTAGACACAAAGAAACCACTTAAGGCCCTATACTTCAGCAGAGTAAATTTCATAAAGATAAATGAAAGGGAAGAAAAGTTAAGTATAGCAGAGGGAGCCGATTTGACTAGAGGGGAAATGAATATAATTGTAACTTTAGGAAAAGCTGGGTGCAAGCACAACGGCATCACATACCCAGTACCTGAGGTAGAAGTAAGGAATGTGTGTGGAGCAGGAGACACTTTCTTAGCTGCACTAGTAGTAAAATATCTTGAAGAAGGCGACATCACCAAAGCACTGCCTTTTGCAAATACATGTGCAGCAGAAGTAGTTAGACATCAAGGAGTGACCGTATATGGCCACTATCACTAGGAGACAACATGCACCCAGAACTAGAAGTACAGAAATACCTTAGATCTGGGAAGACCCCCCAGGACTTAAAGAATGAATTAGATATAAGATTTGATAATAGCGGCGACCTGTGGGGTTTCACCTATACACAGACAGACTCCCCTAAGATGCACCCTATAGTCTTGGAATGTAGAGGTATCATACTCGATGAGAGACAGAACTGGAAAGTAATCTATATGCCCTTCAAGAGATTCTTCAACCACGGAGAAGCTCAAGAGATGGCTCCGGACAAAGATGATGAGAAATACTGGACCAGAGTTAAGCTGATGCAGAAGATAGATGGAACTCTCTTAGGAGTTTGGTGGTATAAGAATAAATGGAACTTCTCCACAAGAGGTAGGATTCATGCTTTAGGGCATGTAGATAGAGACCCTAATAAATCCTTTGCAGACCTAGCTACTGAAACTATAAAAGAGAACTACCCAGACTTCTGGAACAGGCTTGATAAGGAATACACTTATACTTTTGAACTGACCTCTCCGGAGAACAGAGTGGTTGTTCCCTATAAGGAAAAGGGCCTGACTCTACTGCAGATGAGAGAAGTTAAGACTCTACAGGAAGTAGGAGTTAATCCCAATCATGCACAGGAATTGGGAGTAGCTAGCCCTGAGATATATGAGAACAAGAGCATTAATGATCTAATGAGGTTAGTAAACTCTTGGCACATGTTTGAGGAAGGGATAGTAGCAGTAGACACCTCCCAGTATTATGATGGTTATAACTTCAGCAGAGTGAAGATCAAGAATCTGAACTACTTAGCTGTAGCCCATATAAAAGAGGACTCCACTAGAGGCTTAGTTACTCTGATGCTGAACAGCAATGAGGCTGAGTTCCTTCTCCACTACCCTGAGTACACAGAAGAGTTAGAGGGGTATAAAGAGAAGTATAGTGCATACCTGTGCACTGTCATGAATGAGTGGGAGAAGATCAAGGATATAGAGGATAGGAAAGAGTTTGCTATGGTTGCTAAGGTAGGAACCAATCCTTCTATACTATTCTCTCTCAAAGATGGTAAATACACAGAGGCTTCAGATCACTGGGAAGATCTTATAGGTTGGAAAGGTGAGAAGATGGCTGCTAAGATCATGATGAAGTACTTAGGAATATGACACATGGCTATGAAGAAGACACACTACTATCATGGAATATGTTCTATTAGTAAATTGCAGAATCCTACATCCTGGGCAACAATGTGCGGATTAAGAGTTATAAAGAAAGAGAGTAAGAGAAAGATAACTAGAGATGAAGAGAAGGTAACATGTAAATTATGTAGATCTCTACTCTTTAGGAGGTTTGTGGATAAATTATGAATCCTAAATATACAAAGATCATGGATAAGCCTACACAGGTTGTTCATATGCGGAGCACATTTCTGACAAGAAGAGTGTGCGATCTCGCCTATGTTATAAACCCAAGAGAAGATTTAACAAGTGATGAAGATAAGGTAACTTGTCCTAACTGCCTATATCAGATGACAAGAAGTATATTGGAGGCATTATGAGTAAAATACATAGAAGCTGGTGGAGGAGGAATGAGAAATTACGTACAAAAAGGCTATGTGATGGAATTGATGACAAATATTTTGGACATATAACTATAGATGAAACTAAAGTTACATGTAAACACTGTGAGAGAATAATAATTAGAGTAATGGCTAACTACTTATGAAAGACCTACCAAACCCTTGGGTACACTTTATGTACTGGCAACCCATCAAATGTTTCTGGGGAGATAGTGTGAAATTAGTATTGTTTTGTGATGCTGACTCCATGTTTCATATAAGAGACTTAAAAAGAACTGAGTGCCAGGAGGAGGTAACATGTCCAAAGTGCAAGAGCAGAATAATAGAGAAAGCTCTGGAGAATTTATAGTACATTACTTTGATATTCAACATGTGCCCTATACCTATAATCTATATAGGTATAAATCCTTATGTGTAACAAAAGGGCACCAGTTTAACAGTGATAAACCTAACAATGTTCCACCAGAAGAGGTAACTTGTGAAGAATGTCAAAGGTTACTCTTGATGAAGACGCTAAACAACCTGTAAAAAGGGAGAGGTGAAATGGCCGAACCAGTTCTATCAGAAGAAGACAAGCAGTTTCTGGCTGCACTTTTACCTGATGGTGAAGACGATACAGTAGAGATTAAAGAGAATAAGAAACACGCTATAGAGAATATAGTTGAGAACATATCTAAAGAAGACAAAGCAAAGGCAGCTAAAGAGAAAAGGGCTAAAAATGCTAGAGACAAAAGACAAGAAAAAAAAGAGACTGAAAAGTTTCTCCAAGAACTTCTCAAAGATAAAAAAGAAGAAAAAGTAGTAGAAGAGGAAGAAGTAGTACACTGGGTTAGAAAGAAGTATGACACTCCCTCTCTGATGAATGAGAGTCTGGGGCCTCTATATCTTGCCAGATGCAAAGTGTATCTCCAAGGAGATGCAGAAGGCAAAGTAATTGAACACGGTTCTACAGACACAGCTGATGTAACATGTCAGACTTGTCTAGAACTTCTAATGGAAAACATCAGGGACGCTCTATGAATCAACTCGAAGAACTGCAACGCTTTGTAACAGAAGCAAACCAAACAACCTCAAGTAATGATAAGAAGAAAGTCATTGCTAAATACCCACAGTGCAAGAAGATGTGGAATTACATATATGACAGCATGGCCTACACATATGGAGTAACCTCAAAGAGGGTTAAGAGCAAACCAGAGCTAACTACAGAGGATACCTATATCTCTATGGAAGCTTTGCTCCTAGATCTTAATGCTAGGGTCTTAACAGGTCATGCTGCAATTGCTGCTATCAATAGATTTGTAGCAGATAATGTCCAGTATAAGAATCTAATCTATGGTATCTTGGATAGGAATATCAAGACCAGAACAGATGCCAAGCTGATCAATAAGATCTTTCCAGGATGCATTCCAGTATTCTTGGTAGCCTTAGCTGAGAAGTATGAAGATGGGATGAACATAGACTTTGATGTAGAAGTCTGGTTAGAGTCCCGGAAACTAGATGGAGTTAGATGTTTAGGCTTTGTGGATGCTGAGAACAATGTGACCCTTAAGTCTAGAACAGGTAAGCCTTTCAAGACTCTAGGTGTAGTAGGTAAAGTCCTTAAGAAGATGAATACACCCAATACAGTGTATGATGGAGAGCTGTGCTTAGTGGATGAGAAGGGTGTGGAGAACTTCCAAGAAGTGATGAAGTATATTCAGAAGAAGAACTTCACTATCCCCAATCCAAGGTACAAGCTCTTTGACATGCTAACCACTGAGGAGTTTGAGTCTGAAGTAGGAGATAGAATCCTCTCAGATAGACTCTCCCTGATCAAGGACAGTATCCCAGAAGACCAAGAGGTTGTCGTTCAACTTGACCAACATGTCATAAGAGATGAAAAGCATTTTCAAGAGAGAATGCAGGTCGCAGATAAGAATGGCTGGGAAGGTAATATCATCAGGAAAGATATTGGATATAAAGGCAAGAGATCCAAGGATATGCTTAAGTGCAAGAAGTTCCATGAGACCGAGAAGGAGGTTGACTCAATAGCAACAGGGATGATTAGATATATTGAGGATAAAGTAGAATATGAGGAAGAGATGATGACTAAAGTTTTCATCACTCATAAGGGTAATGATGTAGGGGTTGGATCTGGGTGGAGTAGAGAACAGAGACAGTACTACTTTAAACACCCCGAAGACCTCATAGGTAAAATTATCACCATACAATACTTCGAAGAAACACTGGACGAAACCGGAAAATTAAGCTTAAGGTTCCCTACTATCAAGTGGGTTCATGGAGATCAAAGAGATACTTGATAGGATGAAATATAGTCATATAGCTTCAATACAGTAGATGGAGAATCGTTTAGGAAACCCAAAGCTTTATTACATCTACTACATAAACACCCCCTAGTTTTTCCAGTATTATGGTCGTGATCTATACAAAGTATTCCTTCAATAATCCCGCAACAATTACATCCTTTAGCTTTAATTTTCGATGCCTCTTTTAAAGTTAAACCATATTTGCGCTGGTAGTGAAGATCTAGCGCCTTTTCTTTATTCTTTATATAATATGCATGGGCCCGCCCTCTGTTTCTTTTGTTATAGGCATGGTCTCTTTCTTTAAGTCTATCTTTATTCTTTTCACGGTACTCCTGATGAGTTTTTCTAATCTTGTCTTTATTCTTTAAATGATACTCTTTACCCCATTCCTTATCGCACTCTTTACACCAACACTTATAACCATCCTTCAGGTTTTTAGCTTTACTAAAGAGTTCTTCAGCTGGCTTCTCAAGCTTACATTTTGAACATAGTTTAAGCACATCCATCTCCTTTTAAAAAGCTGTTTAAGTTCTCTTCAGTCACTCTGGTAATCCCAGCCTTGGCTGCTTTGAGTTTACCTGACTTAATCCATAGTCTTACAGTTTTAGGGCTGACTTTTAGAATTTCCGCTACTTCTTTTACAGTGTATGTGGGAATAATACTCATGGATATCTCCTTTGTTGTTAAAGATAACATACATCAAAAAGGAACAAAAACAAACAATGTTGGTAAAAAAGAAACATTATGAAGGTGAGAGGGATGTGTAAGGAGTGTGTGCCCAAGTCCAGACATAGAGTTGTACACTATATACGACATGAGACCGGGTTCACAAAGTACATGTCATATTGCTGGTGGACAGGAGAACCTACTTCCCACAGACACTTCACTACAGAGGAAGATAAAGTAACCTGTAAGCTCTGTAAAAAATGGATGCTTACTCAGATTGTGAGGGCCCTATAATGTGTAAAAAGTGTAAGCGTCCCGATGAGTCCTGGAATAGAAGCTCTCTACATAAAGTTCATCTTTGGACACATGAGTCCCTTTCTTTACCTTATATGCCTCCCTGTGGCTGTGAAGGTGGATACATCTGGGAATTTCTGCATTTCACTAAAGATACTGAGAAAGTAACATGTAAGACTTGTAAGAAGTTAATAACAAAATTAATATTGGAGGCTTTATGACAACAGTACACTACTTTAATATAGGATGTGAGGAGAATGGAAGATTAACACAGGATATGCATAGCCCAGATACTATGGCAATTGCCACTGAATGTGGACTTATAAAGAAGCCTTTATGGACAGTAAAAGAACAGAAGCATACATACCTAGATGTCACAGAGAACAGCGAGGATGTAACATGTCCTGCCTGTTTAGAGATCATAACTAAAAAGATGTGTGAGGCACTATGAAAAAGAAAAAGGTACATTTAGCTAAGCCTAATCAGGGAGACCCTAGATGTGACTCTTGTGGACAGGAGATAGTTGTATCTTATTGTGGGTGGAAATATAATCCACTTTCCCCCTTTATTACAGAAGATATAGAAAAGGCTACTTGTAAAGGATGTCTTAAAGTACAAGCTACTTTAGAGTACATACCTAAGATCCACTATAGAGCTGATGTAAAATATACTTATTCTACTGGATCCTATGTTTCTAAACAGGCTATTTGCGGACTACCTTATATAGGAGAATATAAAAAGAGGTTTACTTCTGAAGAATCTGAGGTTACATGTAAGACTTGTAAGAAGTACCTCCTAGGAAGGGTAATAAAGTCATTATGAGCCCTGCAAAAGAAAATAATAGGTTAACAGGAAAGCACTTTGTTGTGCAGGCAATGGGCACGTACTGGCCTTGGACCTCATTGTGTGGTAATACATATTATAGTAATGTTCTAGACTGTGTAACAGAGTCTCCAGATGAGGTAACATGTAGAGTATGTAAGAAGTTATTGTTGAATCACATATTGGAGAAATTGTAATGCCAAGCCGACTTGATGAAGAAGATGGAAGAGTCCATTTTCATAAGTTCTCTATGTCAGATACACGGGATATTCCTCACTCTGTATCCTGGTGTGCCCGCTTCTTTGATGGCATCTGGGATTCTGAAACAGAAGATTATGTTCTTAGGGATGATCTGACAAGGAATGAAGAAGAAGTAACTTGTCAAAGATGTATAAGTAACTTTGAGAGAGATATTATAAAAGCTATCTAAGGGGATGAAACGGCTTCGATTTACGTCATTGGCGTGAAGACTTGGGTTCGACTCCCAACATCTCCAAAAATAAAGAAGAGAGGACAATATGAACAAGGTTCACTATGTTAAACCATGGCCTGATATGCATATAGAGGCTTCCAAACTTAATGTCTATATGGCAGACATAGAAATGAAATCTGTCTGTGGTAAGGTCGTAGCCTTCAAGCAACTAAGAATAGTTGGACACCTTGTTGGACATCAAATCATTGCAGAGATTGACAGCACATATAGAAGTCAAAGCAACTGCTATTGGGACACCAATATGGATAATGTAACTTGTGCTACTTGTAATAAACACATAGCAAAGGAAATTTTGAAAGGAATATAAATGTGTTATAAATGTGAAAAGGATAGACCAAGTGGTTACAACTTTTATGGAAGAGCTTCTAAGATACATTTTATAAATAGAGAGCTATCCGAGACAAATGACCCTATAGATGTGAAAGGCTGGACCTGTAGTTGTGGATATGAGGCTCTTCGTTGGGAACATAGACACGTTACTGATGATTACTTTAAAGTGACTTGTTCTAAGTGTAAAGCAATAATTCCTCATGCATTTTTAGACGACCTAGTAGGAGAATTAAAGGAGAAACATGTGTAAATTATGTATAAGAGATAGGCCTAAGAAGTTAGGTATGTATGGACGTGCAAATAGGGTGCATCTTATGATAGAGAAAATTCCAAGGGCATTGGTCGATGACGTAGTTTACACTACACAATGTGATTGGCAAGCTATAGCCTTTGAACATAGGCATATAACAGAGAATGTATTGGAAGTTACCTGTTCTAAATGTCTAAGTAAGATTGGGGAACTAATACTAGAGGGAATAGTACCTTCAAGAAAACAGTGCAACGGCTGGAAAAGATATAAGGCTATGAGAAAACCTAAGTGTAACTGCGGAAAGTGTTTAGCCAAATGGGAAAGAAAACAAAAAAGAAAAAGCATTGCAGAGTCTACTTAACAAAGAGATGGGAAGTCCCAAGTAAAAATAGAGACCACTGGGGTACATATATAAAGATAAAGAAGTCTAGGATACTAAAGACCTTTCTCTGTAAGGCTAGAAGATATCCTAAAGGAGACATATTAGAAGAAGATCTCTCTAATGAAGAGGTAACATGTGCAAAATGTCTGAAGATAATTGTCCAAAGAACAATAGAAAGTCTGTGAGTCATTACTATTGCAGCCCTACTGTAGGTAGTTTTAAGAGGATACATAAAGGGAGGTTGTGTAAGTATGGCGCGGCATTCATAAAAAGATGGGGGTTTAGGATAACTAATTTAGATTCAGAGGTTATTACCTGTGAAGACTGTAAAAAGAGATACTTAAGGTATCTAACAGAGGCACTATGAGAAAGAGACTTAAGAAGAAAAAGAGATCCTGTGCTATGTGTAAACCCTACAAGATGCACTGGGAGAATAGGTGGAAGCCTAAAGACGAAGCTAGGTTGAAAGACTTTGAAAAAGAAAAGAAACAAAGAGAAGACTGAGTCTTTAGACACCCATTACTACTTTAATTGTAGACAATACCCTGATTTTAATATGAGACTTTGTTTGATTACTGCAAATGCCTACAAAGACTTTTATGACACAAGACACAGCATAGCAAACCATGAAGAGGACGTGACATGTCAAAGGTGCCAAGAACTGATGATAAAACTCCTAATGACAAAAATATAGAATCCCATTACTACGGTCATCCTGGGGGGTACAGCATCCCCTTTAAGATCTGTAGCTATGCTCTCTCTACTATGCTGTGGAGAGGTCTCATAGTACACAATAAAACAGCAGAAGTAAAGTGTGAAAAATGTCAACAGAGACTACTAAAAATGTTAGTGAACAGGCTATGAGTAAAAAACCTAAAGTACATTATTACAGAGATATTGAGATAGAGACAGAGAACACATATGAATATGATGAACATGGGTGGTGTAAATACGATAAGTGGGATAATGCTATAATACGGCCTGGTAAAGAAATAACTGCTACCCTTACCTCTATATGTGGAGCAGCAGGAGATGAAGGCACTGCACAAATGACATGTGATATAGAAGATGGAGAGATAGTAACTAAGGTTACCCCAACAGAAAAAATTGATATGACATTTTGGACTAAAGATCCAGATAAGGTAACATGTGAGAGATGTAAGAAAAGTCTTCTAAAGAAAACAGTGGAGGCGTTATAACATGCCTAGATCCCCAAAGGTACATTTGTTTAGGATTATAAATCAAGATGTTACCCGCTATAGAGAGTATAACATGTTTATTAAAATAGAGACACTATGTGGGCACGAGCTACACGAGAATGTTCTGATTATACTGGGCTACGATATAGAGGGTAACATTACTGCAAAGGTAACTAAAGCCCCAGAAGACCCCAGGTGGCCTCCTTGGGGAATAACACAAGATCATGATAACTGCACTTGTGAAAACTGCAAAAGAATCCTTCTCTCTCAAACAATAAAAGCTTTATGAATAAGAAAAGAAAGATTTACTATATGTTTGTACCTACTCACACTTTCTTCTCTGTGACTAGGCATAAAGTTAGAACCAGTTTCTGGTATACTTTTGCCAGGCTAGATAAGAGCTTTTGTGGAAGGGAGCTGGTCTCAAACTGTGCAACTAATGATCTAAGTAAAGTAACATGTAAAATTTGTGACAGAATGTTAACAAGGATTACAGTGGAGGAGCTATGAGTAAAGAAAAAGTCGTTCATTTATATGTCTCCACAAATGCACATATATCTCACCGCAATTCAGCTAGAGATACCTTTCATGTGATATTTAAACCTAGCTCTTTGTGTGGAGTTCTCTTAGTTAGGTTGAACTGCAATATGGAGATACACCTGGAGCCGGACCATACTGTCCATACAAGGTTCTATGGTATGGACACTTTACCTGGAAGACCTCCCAAGTATCCACATTTGTTTACCTTGGACCCAGAGGAGGTCACTTGTACCAACTGTCTAGAGATTCTATTAAAACAAGTGACATCTAAGTTATGAAAAAGATTATACATTTTGCAGAGGCTCCAGAGGCAACTCCTTTAAGAGACCATATAGAGATAGCTATGATGTCAATATGCGGTATTGAAATAGGGTATACTAATTACAAAGTAATCCCTGAGCAGTTTGGATGGAAGCTATCAGCAACATTCATCCCTTTTGAAGAAGTGATGTTTGACGATGTCTTTTGGACTACAAACCCAGAGGGCGCCACCTGTGAGAAATGTAAGAAGATGATATTGCAAAGGACATTGGAAAGTCTATGAGTAAGATCACCCACATGAAGGGCTTTAATACAGATAAGATCACTAGGTGTGGCAAATACCGATATACCTTTAGGTTAGAAAGAGGTAGATGGAAGAACGATATAGCATCCATGACTGATGATGCAGAGTATGTAACTTGCCCTGGTTGTAACAAAAGGATTGTAGAGGAGTTAGAACTATACCTATGAGTAACAAACCTAAAGTACACTATTCTAAAGAGAAACCCGTAGTAGATACTTCTTTTGCCGAGGTCCGTGTCTATCTTCTTACCCAATGTGAAAGATATATAAAAGACTATTCCCTAACCTTTAAAGTAGTACCAGATAAAAACGGTGCACCTAATATAAGATCTGTAAGGGCCGGATTTGATAGAGATATCATTTTAGTAACAACAGATCCTGAAAAGGTTACCTGTAAAGTCTGTTCTAAGTATCTAGCCAAAAAAGTAGTGGAGAAATTGTAATGAGAATTATTTCAAAGTTTCATGACTACTATGACATGATCATGAAACAGGGGTTTGACCCTAAAGTAGTATACAAAAGAGAAACAATAGAGATACTCCCAGAAGCCCTCAGGAATTCTAAAGACTGGGGTGCCAAGTGGAGGCAAGATGGTAGAGAGAGAGTGCAGAAATGGGGAAGTCCTTATGGGGTCTTTAAAAAGAAGATCTTTTTCTGCGGTAAGATATATCCCTTAGTGAGAGTAGAGATACATCTTCCCATGCCCAACGGGGGCTATTTTAATGGCTGTGAGGACTCTTATCACTATTCTGCAGAATCTGCTATTACACACATCCTAAAACAGAAGCATATAAAGGCCTTGACCCATAAATTATATCGCGGAGTTAGCCACGAAGAAGATATAGAGAATTGGTTCTCAGATATTCCAAACAATACTATGTGGGACAAGGAGACCTACTCCCAGGTGGTGCCAGAAGCCTTGAAGCTAAGTGCAGAGCACAGGGTTCCAGTAATTACCTGGAATAGACGTACTGCCATATTGAACCCCTGTCTCAATGACCTTGAGTTCTATAAGGTAGTTGATCCATATACTGCTTTTCAGGAACTGTCTATGTACATGGGCAACAACCTAGC
>Ga0075116_10000193_pt1 | contig 28689 bp, 33 predicted proteins | sample AntAceMetag02UKC_FD_69786 | JGI IMG/M metagenome (GOLD analysis project Ga0075116, IMG submission 69786) | Saline lake microbial communities from Ace Lake, Antarctica- Antarctic Ace Lake Metagenome 02UKC | ecosystem: Environmental > Aquatic > Non-marine Saline and Alkaline > Saline | place...
TGGAAAGATTTTTTGAAATTAAGAATGATGGGTTTGAATACAAAGATGGAAAATTAGCAAAATCTTTTTTTGTTGTTAAAAATCGTGGAGAAATGTTATACGATGGTCCGATGATAACAGACATTAATAATGTGAAAAAGTTTAAGAAAGAACATGTGAAAGCGTTTATCAAAAATCATAAAGTTTATGCTAAGAAAAAGATTAATTTTGATATTAAAGAATTTATTGAAAAGTGGGAAGTTAAAAATAATAAGAGGATGAAAGAAATGGGAATTGTTGGATTGGATGTGGAACAATAATCGCCTCGCTTCGCTCGGCTTATTGATATACTCACAATTGACTTTGTCTAATTGTTCGCTAAAAGAATTCTATTAATCAATATTAGAATTATTATGGAGAATCGTGCGGAACGCTGATTCTGAGTTTGCATTAATCATGAGCAACTTTGGAGCGAATGTAAAGTTATTTTATTCTTTTTACAGGAACTCCTTGCATTCCCCAATTTCCAAACAAAGAGATTATATTTCTCTTAAAAAGACATGCTCTGATGAGTCCGCCATAACCTTTGTCAGATAATTCTATTCTTGTATTTTCTTCAATACTATTATAAAACTCAGGCACCTGTGTTTTAAAATAATCTTCTGCAATTTCATATTTCCTATCTGAATATCTTTGATGAAGTTCATCTAAACTTCCTCCAAAGATTACAACATTTTTCCAATCTTTTTCACTCATTGTTTTTTTCCCTCCATTGCTTTTTCAAACAAGCTCGCAAAGGCTTCTGCAAAAAATCCTGAGTTAAGCCATATTGCAAGATCTTCCTTTCCAACTTCTTTTTTTGATAGATAAAATAAAATTTCTTTTCTGTCAATTATGAAAAATTTAGCATCTATATCTATTCTTTTGATTTTTATTGAAAATTTGCTTTCTATTTCTTTGATTAATGTTTCATTTCCTGAGAGAGCAATTTTTAATTTTATATCCGATTTTTTCAGATGCTCAAAAGTTTGATAGAAAAGTTTTGCTTTTGATTTTATCTCTTCAGCATTTGTGCAAATTATAACTTCTTTATTTGCTTCTCTAATTATTTCCCTTAAGAAATTTGAAATAGCGGATTTTCCTTTTAGAGATGCAGATATATCTTCTCTTTTAATTGGGTTTGATCCACCCTTGTAAATTTCCTCAAGTTTTGTAAATTCATCTGTATCTTTAATTTTTGAAAGCGTGTTTATTTTTTCTTGTGCATCTTTTCTTGCTTTATTTTTTAATCTTTCAAGAATCATTCTTGGTTTAATTCCTATATATTTTACTGGCTTACCTATTTTAATTATTGCAAATCCTTTTTTTTCTAAACTTTCAAGCACATCATATGCTCTGCTTCTTGGAACTTGCGAAAGGCTTGCAACTTCTCCAGCTGAAGCAACTCCCTTTGAAATTAAAGCTAACCAAACCTTTGTTTCATAAACATTCAAATCAAAATAATCTTTGATTTTATTAATAGAATCTTGTTTAATTATCATTTTCACTTAAGACATGATCTAATTTATCTGTTATATTTACTACATGAAGAGTGAAATGATAATCATTAAAATTGCATCTTTCTATGGCACCTAAACCTTGATTAATCTTTTTCAATATTCTTTTTCTAGGATGATTTGCATATTCCACTATGGCTCTTTCTAATTCTACTAAATAGGGTTCAGCTTCTTGAGCATTTATAACTAACATAAATTATCCAGAAATAATTCTTTTATAAATCTTTTGAATGTTACTTTTAGGGAGTGGGAACAATTAGAAGATCATATAACTAAGAATCATCCCAAATAAAATTCCTGCTGTTATGAAAGGCATTGCGGGGTAGAATTTCTTTTTTTCTGAGAAAGTTAATAGATAAGTTAAACCGAGAAGTGCTCCGAAGATTACAAAGACTGCAGGAAAGAATCCTCCGGTGAAACTCTTTAATCCAAGGGGCATTGTTACTGCTGTTGTTTTAAATATAACTCCTGCTGCGATTAAAGGGAATATAATATCTCCTCCCCCAAGAATCGCAATATTGACTTTTATCTTTTTCTTTTGTTTTGATTTGGATTTTCTTAATTTTTTCAATTTCATTCTTATTTTTTTAGACATGTAAGGTACAAAAAAACCTCCAAAGATTTTTAATTTATCAATTTGATATTTCGCCATTTTTTGCATAATTCCTGAATGCCAAACCGCCCACATGTCATAAATAGAAATTAATACGAGCAAAATAAGAATTGTCCAAAAGTTTAGGATTGAAACAAAAATGGCAGAAATTCCCGGGTAAATCAAAAGTTCTGTTGCATTATGGATTATGAAGTTTCTTTTGAATATTTTAAGGAATGCTAGGGGAAGTGCGATTGCAAGAGCAATCCATGCAGCATAACTGAGTTTAGTCGGTAAAACTGAATTAATGGTAATTCCTAATGCGAGGGTAATCACAATAAAAAACCACGCTCTTAAAATAAATTCTGCTTTTATTTTCGTCAGCAAGAAAAGAAGGGATATTGCAATCACAAATGCAAAAAGTATGGCATAGAAAAAATTTCTGTAATCTGAAGCTTTTTCAACCTCCGGTGTATCTAATCCAAAAGGAAGTTCATTCTTCTCGTTAATATAATGATTGATAACATAAAGTCCAATAAACTGCGTTAAAAGAAACATTATTAGAATAACTGCAATAATTTTTATATTGTGCTTAATTTTATTTCACCTCGTTATTATGTAGAAAGGAACGTTTTTAAAAGTTGGTGGAGAGAAAATAAAGAAATTTATCTTAAACGCAAAGTCTCTAATGTCCTCGGAACATTTGTTTCTACATGATTAATTTTGTATAACGCTGAAGCAAGGTCTAATGATTTTGAAACTTCTCCGTGATTTATCATAATTCTTTTTGGCTTTGGCCTCATATTGTTGAAAAAAGATAAAATTTCGTTTCTTCCTGCATGTGCGCTGAATCCAGTTATTGTATTTACTTCCATTTCTATTTTTACTGTTTCTTCTCTTCCATCTACCATCATTCTTGTTGTACTAACTCCTTCTTGTACTTGTCTTCCTAAACTTCCTACACCTTGATAACAAACAAAAATTATTGAATTGTTTTTATTACCTGCAAATTCCTTAAAATATTCTACTGAAGCTCCTCCAACTAACATACCTGATGTTGCAAGAACAATGCAAGGTCCTCCTTCAATTACGTTTCTTCTTTCTTGTGGCGAACCTACTCGTGAAAAAGTATCTGAAACAAAAGGATTATTGTCTTGGAAGATATCATTTCTTACTTTATTGCTTAAGAAATCTGGATAAGCAGTATGAATTGCATTAATATCCCAGATCATCCCATCTATATAAACTGGAATTTTTTCTAATTTTCCTGTCTTCATTGCGTCTTCTAAAATCAACATAGTTTCCTGAGCCCTTCCTAACCCTAGTTCTGGAATTAAAATTTTTCCTCCCCTTTTTATTGTTTTTTTTATTAATTCTATAAACTCTTCTTCAACTTCAATTCTGGGAGAAAAAACATCATCTCTTGAACCATAAGTTGATTCTGTGATTACTGATTCAACTCTTGGAAACATTGCAACTGCTGGATCAAGAAGTCTTGAACGTCCATATTTGTAATCTCCTGAATAAAGAAGATTATGTAAACCATTTCCGATATTTAAATGAACCAATGCTCCTCCTAAAACGTGCCCTGAATTATAAAATGTAATTCTTACATCTGGTGTAACATCTGTAACTTCATTATAATTTAAACATATGCTGTGTTTTACCATTTCTTTTATGTCTTTTGAATCGAACAATGGTTTTGCTGCTTGTTTGTATGCTACTCCAATAAAATCAAGTGCAAGTAATGCTGCAATATCTCTTGTAGGTGGCGTCATATATACTGGGCCCTTGTAACCCATCTTGTATAAGTATGGAAGCAAACCAACATGGTCCAAGTGTGCATGGCTGATTATAACTGCATCAAGATCATTTATGTTAAATTCTGGAATATTGAAATAAGGAAATTTGTTACTATCTTTAGCAGCTACATCAACTCCGCAATCAAGTAAAATTTTTGAGTTGGGTGTTTGTAATAACATAGAACTTCTTCCAACTTGTCTTGCTCCCCCTAAAAAAGTCAACCTTACCCACTCTTCTACTTTTTCTGGATTCCATTCCTTGTAGATTTTCTCTCCAATTGAATTTAGAAATTTTCTTCGATAATTATTATTAGCATATAACACTTCTCTTACACTTTCTGTAATTTTACTTTTTATAGCCGGACTCCTTTGAACCTGGGGCATCCAAAAAGTTTTTCTTCTTATTTCTTCAAGAATACTTCCTTGTTTTCCAATAACCATTCCAGGTCTTTTTGCTTCTATGAGCACAATACTTCTATGGGCATCAAAGATAATATTTGTTATTTCTGCTTCTTGAGGAACTATGTTTTTTATTTCTTCTTCTGTTTGAGGTTGTTCTCGCAAAATTTTTTGGTCTGCTCTTAATTCAATTCTCTTTTTTATTTGCCCAACTATCTCTTTTATTTTTGATCCTCCTTCCTTAAAAAAAGTTGCATTATTTGTGTAAAGAACTATATTTGCTCCTTCAAAACTCGCTTCAGTTATATCTTCTTTTAATTGTTCAATTATATTTTTTAAAATATCCATTTATTTATCTCCCTTATTTATTTAGGATTATTTGTCTTTATATTCTGGAACTATCTCTTGGTCGACAACCTTTTTTATTCCCTCTTTTGTTAAAGTAAAAATATCAATACCATATCCAGAACCAATATCTCTTTGTGTTGATGCTTTTAGAGCTTCTTTTGCTAATTCTATTCCTTCTTTTATTGTTAGATCTTTTTTGTATTGTCTTTCGAGAAATCCTAGAACATAAGGCATACCTGAACCGAAATTGGCATCATAATCTTTAACTTTATAAGCTCCTCCAGCGGGTTCTATTGTGTATAATTCTGTTGTCCCATCCTCATTAAATCCTCCTAACAAAAATCCTGCTTGCTGAGGAATCATTGAAGGTTGTCTTATCCCAGAATAATTCAAATTTGATAATAGGCTTGCTGCTTGTTTTACTGTTGGCCTAGATTTTGAGCGAAGTTCTTTTAATCTTAATTCCGCAGATAATATCTTTGGAACTCTATGAATATCTGCCATCATCCCTGTTCCAGAGATAATTAAATAATCATTAACTAAGAAAACTTTTTTCTCTTCTTTATTCATTACTATATTTCCGGCAGTAACCTGTCTGTCAGCAGCCATTATAACTCCGTCTTTACAGATAATTCCTAAAATTGTTGTTCCTGATTTCAAGATTGAATTTTTTAACTCGGCATCCATTTTAATATTCTTAGAATAACTTATAATTTTTAAGAGCAAATAGGGTTTATAAGTTTTTTGATTATATTTCTTTCTGGCTTATTCCGTTTACTTTCTTAAATCTTATAACATTTTCAACAAAGCCTTCTATTTTTTGTTCATGACTCACAATTATCAATTGTCCAATATTTAATTGGTCCAAGACTTCTCGCATTTTGTCAAGTTGCTGTTCGCTGAATCCATCTGTTGGCTCGTCAAGGATGACCAAATCCCTTGTTTTTATCTTACTGAGCAAAGAATTAATCACTTGATTTAAAGCAAGTCTATAAGCGAGGGCTATTGCGGTTCTCTCTCCCCCTGAAAGATAAGCATAATCAATTTCATAATCTTGTTGTTCGATTATTGGAGTAAAATCATCGCTAAGCCTTACATTAAAAGAATCTGAAACCAATGTATAAAACCATTCTGCAAATAAAGTAGAAAATTCTCCTTTAAGTTTTATCATAACATTTTTTTCAATAAAAGAGATTAAGGTCATGAATTTTTTAGACAACCAATCTTCAAGTTCATTGATATAATTCAGATGTTCTCGAATTTTTTCTATTTTTTGTATACTCTCTTTTAATTCATCTATTTGTTTTGAAAAAACTTCTATTTCTTTTTTTAATTCAGCTAATTTTATTTCTGTTAACTGCTCTTGTCTAAATGCTTCATCAAGTTCTTTTTGTTTTGTTTCAAAAATATTTTCAAATTTTTTTAATTCAAAAACCACATCATTAAGGGTTTCGGCATGTTGATTTAAAAGTTTTATATCATCTTCTAACATTAAATTTGATTTTTCTATTTCTGAAATTCTTTTTTGTTTTTCTTGAACTTCTTGAAGTCGCATCTTTAATATTTTCAAATCAGTTAGTTCTTTTTCCATTGAATAAATTTTTGAATCCATTTCTTGCAATTCTACAGCAATGTTTGTTTTTTCTTGTTTGATTTCTTCAATTTTATTATTGGCTTGGGAATTGTCGTTGTGAATTTTGTTTAAAACATTTGCTCGATAAATTGCTTCCACATTTTGCAAACAAGTAGGGCAGATTTCTAGATTTGAAAGTTTTTTCTCGAGAGTTTGATTGTCTTCTACTTTTAACATTAATGAACTCATTTGAGAATTAATCCCTATGTTTTTGTCAGATAGTTTTTGCTTCTCTTGTTTTTTTAACGCAATTTCTTGTTCTAGTTTTAAAATTTGAGATTCATCAAATTGTAAATTCTGTAATTCTTCCATCTGACTTTTAATTTGTTCAATTGCTTTAATGTTAGAAGTTATTGTATCTTTTTTATTAATGGACATAATTTTTGTCTTTTCTATTTCTTGTTGGAGTTTATTTTTTTCTTCAATTTTTCCAGAAACTTCTTTTATTTCTTCTTGAGCTCTTTTCCTTTGTTCTGATTTCAAAAAAAGTTCTTTCTCCACAGAAGAAAGATTATATTGTTTTGTTTCTATTTCATTTTCTTTTTCAACAAGATTTAATTTATTTTGTTCTAAATTTGCTGTTAATCCCTCATTCATTCTTTTTTCTTCTCTTAATTTTAAGGTTATTAAAGAAATATTCTCAAGAATTTTTTTATATTTGTCAATTCCGAAAACATGCCTCAAGGTATTAATTCGTGTTTCGGAATCCTGTAAAATGATTTGCTTCATTTCTTCTTGGGGAGTATAAACTGTAAATTTGTACAAGAGGTTTTGTTTTTTTGAGAACTCTGTTGGATAATTTAAGAGGTTTAGAATTTTGCTTTTTAATTCTGTTACAGACATTTCTTTTTTTTCGTTATTGATTGTAATTGAACAATAATCTTGAGAAATTGTTTTTTTCTTTTTTAAGGTTCTTTCGACGATTATATTTTTTCCGTCAATCTCAAACTCAAGTATTACTCCCCCTTCTTGTGAACTATTTTTTAAAATTGATGACCCCCTTTGCCCTGGTTGAAGTCCAAATAACGCGAATTCTATTCCCAAGAGTATTGAAGTTTTTCCAGAACCAATATCGCCCGCAAGAAGAGTAGATCCGCTAGAGAAATCTATTTCTCCATGTTCATAGCTTCTTATATTGTTTAGGATTATTTTTTTTAATAACATCAGAATTTTAAAATTTTTTTAGATTCTTCCATAAGACGATTATTGAAACTATCCGTGGTTTCTCCTTCTTGTCTTTCAATTGAAAGAGAATTTATCAATTGGGAAATGAGCGAATTAAAATCAGAGGGATTTTCTTTTGAGTAATGAGTTATTGTTTCTTCCTCTACATTTTCCACATCTTTTAATTCAATGTCTAGTTCAACTTCTTTTGTTTTCAAATCATGCGTGTTTTTTAATAAGAAATAGGCGTTTTTTGATTTTGCAAATTCTTCTATTTGTGCGAATTTTATATCTGAATTGGTTCCTTTTTCAATTTCTCCCTTAATTCTTAATAGAATTATTTTGTCATTGATTTCTTTTTTATCTAATTCAGAAATTATTAATTCTGTTGCAGTTAAAGCGTTTTTTATTTCTATTTCTAATAAAACAACATCTTTTAGTTTTAAGTCTATTTTTTCTGAACTTCCACTTTCTGTATCAACAATATAAAAACTTCCTGATTTTAAATCTTCTAATTCTTGAAAATTATTGGGAAAGATTGGTCCGGGGTAGACGAAATTTTTGTATTTGAAATCTATGTGTAAATGACCTAGAGCATAATAATCCATCTCAGGTAATAAGTCTGTTTCTATGGCATCTATTGGAAGCGTGCCTTTTGCTTTGTCAATTGTTGTGTGTAGCATGAAAATCTTGAACATACCTGGAGAATCATTTAATTTTATTTTTCTTAATTCTGGAATTTCTAAACCTGATTTTTTACCTGGATAACCGTAGATAGCAACCCCCTTGTATAGAACAGGATTTAGGATTATCTTGTCTTCAGTTTCTCCATCTTCTTCAAAATCTGTTACGTTTTTGCAAAAACCTGCGTTTTCTAAAACATCCAGAAAAGTTTTTCCAGAAACAGAATAATCATGACTTCCTGCAATTATGAAACATGGGATTTTTGCTTCACTAAATCTTCTGAATTCTTTGAATGTTTGTTTTAAGATTTCAATTGGAGGGTATGCTGAATCAAATAAATCTCCTGCTATCAATACAAAATCAAGTTTATTTTGTATGCAAATATCTACTGCTTTTCTAAAAGATTGAAAATTTAGGTCTTGCAGTGGCTGTTGTTTCCATCCTCCGAGGTGAACATCAGAAATATGTGCAAATTTTACCATATTTTAGATTAATAAAGTTTATAACTCTGAAAGATTATAGGCATATATAAAATTGATTGTGATTTAGTATAAACAAAATGAAATACACTATTTTATTTGGTGGAGAAGCGGGGCAGGGTCCTAATATTTTGACAAATATTCTTGGACAGGCATTAGTCAAAAGAGGGTATTCTGTCTTTTACTCTAGGGATTATCAAAGTTTAATTAGAGGGGGGCATAATTTCAATGTTTTGACATTTTCCGACAAACCAATTCATAGCAATGAAGGAAAAATTGACATTATTGTTGCGTTGGATGAAAATACAGAAAAAATTCATAAAGAAGATTTGAAAAAGAATGGGATAATTTTGAAGGGGAATAAGGAAAATATGTATTATGCTGGCCGACTTTTTAGACTTCTTTGCATTGATTTTGAAATGTTAGAGCAAGAACTTAAAAATTTGAAGAAGAGATTTGATGAGAATATTAAAGAAGCAAAAAAAGGTTATGAAGAGGAGGATAAAGATTTTTGTGAAGTTAAATTTTTGAAAAAGAATGATAATGTTTTTATGAATGGTAATCAAGGTATTTCTAATGGGGCTGTAAAGGCTGGGTTGGATATTTATTATGCTTATCCTATGACGCCTGCAACATCAGTACTTATGGAACTTGCTGAAAAACAAGAGGAAAAAGAAATTCTTGTTCTTGAATTGGAGAATGAAATTTCCATAATTAATGCGGGAATTGGTAGTGCTATGACTGGAGCTAAGACCATGGTTGGGACAAGTGGTGGCGGTTTTGATTTAATGACAGAAGGACTTAGTTTGGCAGGAATGGCAGAAGTTCCAATAGTTATCTATCTTTCTCAAAGGCCTGGTCCTGCAACAGGAGTTGCTACTTATACTGGTCAAGGGGATTTGAATATTGCTAGACATGCAGGGCATGGGGAATTCCCAAGAGTTGTTTTAGCACCTGGAAACCCAAAAGAATGTGAAGAATTAACAAGCCAAGCTTTTTATTTTAGCCAAGTTTTTGGTGTGCCTTCAATTGTTATTGGAGACAAACATTTGGCGGAAAGTTTTTACACTTTAACTGAAAAACCAAAAATTGAACCTTCAAGAAAACTTGGTTCTATGATGAGATATAATAGTTATGAAAAAGATGAAAATGGAAGTGCTACAGAAGACCCTGAGATAGTTAAGGAGAATATTAACAAAAGGATTAAAAAATTTGAAGAGATTGCAGAAAAAGCTAGAAAGTTTGATCAGTTTAATTCATATGGAAAGCATAATTCTAAGAATGTGATTGTATCATGGGGTTCAACAAAGGGGGCAATTTTAGATTCTATACCAGATTTGGATGTTCGGTTTATTCAGATACTCCACATTGAACCATTTCCAGAAATAAAGAAAGAATTGAAAGATAAAAATTTAATTTTGATTGAAAATAATGCTACTGGAATGTTGGGAGATGTGATATCAGAAAAAACAGGAATGTTTGTCGACGATAAAAACAAGATTTTAAGATATGATGGGCGACCTTTTTTGCATGATGAACTTAAAAAAGAAATCGAGGGGAGGTTAAAGAGATGATAGACTTTTCTACACAAACAAAAAATACATGGTGTCCGGGGTGTTTTAATTTTCAAATACTTGCAGGAGTTAAAAAGTTTTTAGAAAAATCTCAAATAAAAAAAGAGAATTTGGCGATTGTGACTGGTATTGGATGTCATGCAAAGATGTTTGATTATCTAAACTTGAATGGGATTAACACTTTACATGGGAGGGTTTTGCCAACTTGTTTGGGAATTAAAGTTGGAAATCCTAATTTGAATGTGATTGGTTTTTCAGGAGATGGGGATGCTTATGCGGAGGGAATGGCTCATTTAATTCATACTGCGAGATATAATCCAGATATAAATTATCTTGTTCATAATAATCAGGTTTTTGCTTTAACTGTTGGTCAGCCAACTCCTGTAAGTGAAATTGGCTACAAGGACAAGACAACTCCTCAGGGGGTTAAGATTCATCCTTTAAATCCAATAAAACTTATGTTGGCTTCTGGAGCGAGTTTTGTGGCTAGAGTTTTTTCAGATGTTGGGCAGATTGAATATGTTTTACAAGAAGCATTAAAACACAAGGGATTTTCATTTATTGAAGTGATTCAACCTTGTCTTATTTTCCATAAAGATGAACACTATAAGGAAAAAATGTATTCTCTTGATGATAAAGGACATGATAAAACGAGTTTTGAACAAGCATGGGAAAGAGCGCAAGAATTTGATTACAATGGAGTAAGTGAAGGAACGAAGATTCCTCTTGGGATTTTTTATCAAGCGCAAAAACCAGTCTTTGAAGACCAATATCCTCAATTATTGAATTTGAAAAAGAAAAAGATGGGCTGGGTTGGGATTAGGAGATAATTAAGGAATTTCCCTAGATAAAACTTCTTCTCTATATTTTTCATATTCATTTGGTAACCAAACTCTTTTCAAAGTATCTCTTACTGGAACTCTAGCACCTTGTTTTGCAACTTCAAAATATTGTTTAATAGATTTATCGCTTATTTTCCTATCTCGAAAATCAGTATTAATCAATTTTATTAATTCTTTTTTATCCATTATTATATTAATTTATTAAAGTATTTAAGATTTATGTTACTTCCCAAATACACAACCTCAACTCCTGAGCTCACTCGGATTTTTATATTTACTTTCAGAATTATTTCTCGTGAACATCACTCGCCATAAAAATTTTTCTCACTAATTTATATACGCAAAGACGTTCGAAAAACAATTTTTCACATCCGATTTCTTTTGCGTTATATCCATATTTTTTAAAATCAATATCTTCTGCGAGCGAAGAAGTTATTAAGAAAATAATTCCGTTTTTTTCTAAATGAGATTTTGCTTGACTAAGGAATCTGTTTATTATTTCGTTTCCTTTTTTTCCACCTGTTGTTGCTAACTGAGAATCTTTTGGTTCGCGGGAATCTTCTGGTAAATAGGGGGGGTTAAAAATTATGATATCATATTTTCCTTTTAATTGTTCAAATAAATCTGAGTGAATGCAATTAAATCGCAAGTTCTGGCAATGTTTTACTGATTTAATGTCTATATCACAGGAGAAAATGTTTTGTTTTTTTACTCCGAGATTAAATGCGGTTTCTAAATGGATACCACTTCCAGCTCCTATTTCAAGGAATTTCAAATCTGGATTTTTCTTTAAAAGTTCTGGTATCTTTTTCTGGAGAATTCTGGACATCAAATAAGAGTCTTCTTCTGGTTGGTACATTTTAACTAAATAAATTATTAAAGAAATTGATCAAGTCTTCTTTGAATAAAAAGATTGTTGCAAGAATTCCAATTAATATTAAAAGTAAAAATCCAAGAACAATTATAATTGCTTTTCCTGCTGGTTTTGGAGGTTGGCCATATCCTGAAACCTTTTGGGGTATTTGAGAACCTTGGGGTTGTTGTTGCATTTGTTGTGGAGAAATTTGTTGTTGTGCTTGTTGCGGGGGAATTTGTTGTGGGAGTGCAGCAGATGGTTGCTCATTTTTAGAAGTTGATTTCTTAGTTGGAGCTAGCATTTTTGTATCTATTGGTTGATTAACTTTTTGAGGTGTTTGAGGCTGAGTTGCAGGTGTGAATTCTTGAACAGAACGAGCAGCTTCTGAAATTTCTTCCTTTTTATAACCTGCATTATACAAGGTCATCATTGCTTTTTTCAGAGATTCTCCTCTTGCTAAAGCAGAATTTAATGCTCCTAAGATCTCTTCGTTAACCATTGTTAAAAGAAGATTTATGAATTTAAAAATTGTGTGTTAAGAATCATATCCTAATTTTCTGACCGTTTCTCATTAAATGAATTTCTTTATTTGTTTTATATCCAAGTTCTTCTGCAAGTTCTTCCATTGGTGCAAGTTGGTCTGGTGAGCCATGAGCAGGGATTATATGTTCTGGATGGATTAGGGAAATCAAATCTCTCAAATCTTCTCTTCCTGCATGTCCTGAAACATGGATATTATCAAAAATTCTAACTCCTGATTTCTTTAATCTTTTGTTTAATTGCTCTTTATTTTCTATATTCTGCGGAGCTGGAATTGTCTTGGAAGAGAAAATAATATTGTCACTTGGTTTGAAACTGAATGGAAGTTTATTTCTAGAAAGGCGGTCCATGATGCTTCCTGGTTCTCCTTGATGGCCGGTACATACAACCAAGGATCCTTCTCTATTCTTACTAACTTTTTTTAAGGTTGATTCTACTTGTTTACTGTAACTTGCTAATTCTATATCTTTTTGAAAAGGACATAATCCTACATCAATTGCAGAAGAAACATATTTTTTCAGGCTTCGACCTACGAAATAAACTTTTCTGTTTAATTTTTTTGAAAAATCGACTATACTTTTGAGTCTTGCTATATGTGACGAGAATGTTGAAACAAAAATTGCGGACTTTTCATTTTTTATTGTTAACAAAACTTCTTCTAGTAAAGCTCTTGCTATTTTTTCACTTGGAGTTTTTCTATCTGAGCCAGAATAAAGAGAATCTACGATTAAAACTTTGACACCTTCTTTTGCTATTTTTTTCAGTGTTTCGTAATTTGGAGGTAAACCCAATACAGGTGTGTTATCTAATTTGAAATCGTTTGCATATAAAACAACTCCTTGGGGTGTGTGCAACGCCATCATTGAAGTTTGTATTGTTGAATGTGTTATGTTTATGAAATCCACCTTGTAATTTCTTTTTTTCCCTTTTATTGTAATTGAAGAATTTGGGTTCACTGGTTTTATTTTATTTGGGATTTTTATTTTCTCATCTTTTAAGATTCTTTTTAATACGCTCGTTGTGAAAGGTGTTCCAACAACTGGCGCATTGTAACGATATGCCATATAAGGAATTGCTCCGATGTGATCTAGATGCGCGTGACCTAAAAGAATTGCTCTAACTTTCTTTCTTAATCCGAGTTTGTCTAAAATTAAATCATCTGGGAGTGCTTTGATACTTCGAAGTTTTTTTTCAGAATATGCTTGTTGTTGTTGAGTTTCTTGTTCTTGAAGTTCGATGATTGCTGGCAAATAAAAACCAGCATCAAAAATTATTACATCGTCGCCTAAATCGACAACTGTCATATTCTTGCCTACTTCATTAAAACCACCAATTGTGTGTATTTCCATCTTTTATAATTTAAATTAGAGAATATAGTTTAAAAAGTTTTTATAACTGCCTGATTTTATCACCATAAGCACTCATAGCACTAAAAAGTTCATCTTGATGCTTCTTAAATAATTCTTTATCTTTTTTAGTAGTTGCTGTTGCTAATGGAAATTTAACAAAACTCATAAATTCTTTTTCTACTATTTGTTCCATGGCTGATGGCGAAACTGATAAAACTCCACTATTCGCACATGTTTCTCCAACATAATCGTTTCCCATTTTGATTTGGGGGCGCGTTAGTTTTTAAATTTTTTGGATTAGAAAGGTTTTTATTACTTGTATGTTTATTTGATTTATGAAATCTTTAAAGCCGAGTATGAGAGAAAATAAGAGGTATTTGCTTGTAGAAGGGGAAGTTGCTGATGTTGAAAAAGCAATTTTGGACTTTATTGGAGTTTTGGGCATGTCAAAAGCTGGACTTGGATGGATAAAAAAGGGGAAGAATAGTGCTGTTATTGCTGTGAATAGAGGTTCTGTGAATCATGTTCGAGCTAGTTTTGCTGTTTGGCCTGAAAAGATTGAAGTTAAGAAAGTTAGTGGGACTCTGAAAAGTTTGAGGGGAAAATAATATAAATCTTTAAAAAATATATTTTGTTTGTAGAATAATGGAAAAAGGATATATAAGAAAGAGTTTTATGGAAGGTTTTAATGATAATCAAATTTTAGCAAAGTCTGCAAGAACTGGTGTAGAAAATAAATCAACATCGACGGCTTCTTTAAGGGCAACACGCCACCTTGATAATATTTGGTATAATTTAGGGGAATGTTGTTCTGTTTTTCCTGCTTTTCTAAATTATGAAATTGGGAAAATAAAGAGTATTTTTGGGGGACAAATATCTTCCTCGCAAAGGAAAAATCTCCCAGAGATTTCACATACTCACACTTTTGTTGACCCAAATCATTCAAATAAGGGGCATTCTCTTGCTTCTGATTCATACAAGGGGCCAATATTCTAGTACGGGGTTTAGTTTTTTGAGAAATAAAGAAGAATAATTGGCATAGAAAAACTTTTAAATGCGAATTTCTTGTGAATTTTGGATAGAAAAGAAAATAGGAATTTTATTATAAATTCTCGAAAAATAAAATGGAAATGCCAATAGACATGCAACACCAAGCAATGGGTTATGATCGGACTGCGACTATGTTTTCGCCGCAAGGTCACTTATTGCAGGTTGAATATGCTGAAAAGACAGTTAGACTTGGAAGTGCAAGCATAGGAATGGTTTGTACTGACGGAGTTTTCATAATCGCGGACATGAGGATTGAAGACAAATTAGTCTGTCAAAAATCTGCGAACAAGGTTTATGAAATTGATTCTCATATTATTGCAAGTGTTGCAGGAATTGTTTCTGATGCAAGAGTTTTAATAGAAAAATCACAGGTCTTGGCTCAGCAACATAGAATGACTTATGATTCAGAAATTGAACCAGAATTAATAATCAAAGATATTTCAAATACAAAACAACAGTTTACACAATATGGTGGAGCAAGACCGTTCGGAGTTTCATTAATGATTGCTGGAATTAACCAGAAAAAACCAGAACTTTACACAAGCGATATCACTGGAAATTATTTATCTTATTATGCAAATGCTATTGGAGAAGATGATGACAAAATAAAGGAAATTTTAAGAGAGAAATATACTCAAGATTTAACAATGAAAAAAGGTGTGAATCTTGCGTTGGATATTTTCAAGGAGATTAAGGAAAACAAATTTAATATAAATAGGTTTGAATTATGTTATATTCCTAGTGAAGATGGGAAAGTTGTTAGAGTCTATGAAGATAAATTAGAGGAGTTTTTGAAATAAAATGGCACAAACAACAGCTCGGATTAAAAAGGTTGGAAAGAATTTTGAAATCATGGTAGACATGGATGAAGCATTGGCTTTTAAGAAAGGTGATGGTGGTGAGAATTTTTTAGGAGTTGATAGGATTTTTAGCGACGCTAAAAAGGGCGAAGCTGCATCTTCAAGTGATTTGAAAGAAGCATTTAAAACAGAAGATGTTAATGAAATTGCAGAAAGAATTGTCAAGGAAGGAGAGATTCTTGTTAGTCAAGAACATAGAAGTGGCGAGCAGGAGCAAAAGATTAAACAAGTTGTTGATTTTTTAGCAACTAATTCAATTAATCCTCAAACAAATAATCCGCACACGCCTGAAAGAATAAAGAGCGCGATGCAAGAAGCGCATGTGAATGTTAAGAATATTCCTGTAGAAAATCAAATTAAGGAAATCGTAGAACAATTGAGCAAAGCAATTCCAATAAAAATTGAAACTAAAAAAGTGAAGGTGATTATTGCTGCAACTTATACTGGTCAAGCTTATGGAGTAATAAACCCATATAAAGAAGAAGAAAAGTGGCTAGATGATGGAAGTTTAGAAGTTATAGTTAAAGTTCCTTCAGGAATTATAATTGATTTTTATGATAAATTAAACTCTGTTACTCATGGAAGTGTGGTTACTGAAGAAATTAAGGGGGATGGAGAATGATAATGAAAAGATTAAAAAACCCTAGTTTGGAGGTAATAGAATGACAGAGAGAGAAATAGTAATTCCCGGAGAAGTTGTTGCAAAAGGAAATTATTTACCTGGAGAAGGAACAGAAAAGCGGGGAGATGAAATTGTAGCAATCAAATTTGGATTATCTGAAGAAAATAATAAACTTATAAAAGTTATTCCGTTGTCTGGAGTTTATCAGCCGAGAAGAGGAAATATTGTAATTGGAAAAGTTGAAAATTTGACTTTTAATGGTTGGTTGATTGACATTGGAACTTCGGGTAATGGATTTTTGCCTGTGGCAGAAGTACCACGATATGTTAATAAAAATGATTTGGCAGAAGTTATGGACTTTGGCGACATGGTTGTTGCACAAATAGCAGAAGTTAATAAACGAGGTGTGGATTTGACAATTCGGTCAAGGGGACTTGGAAGATTAGATGAAGGTATGATTATACAAATAAATCCGAACAAAGTTCCAAGAGTTATTGGTAAGGAAGGTAGTATGATTTCTTTAATAAAAGATGAAACAAAATGCCGAATTACTGTAGGGCAAAACGGATTGATTTGGATAGAAGGTGACAAAATCGAAGACGAATTATTTGCAAAGAAAGCAATTTTATATGTTACTGAAAGGTCGCTAGTTTCTGGTTTGACAGAAGAATTAAAAACATGGTTTAAGGAGCAAGGGAAATGACTAAAGAATTCAAAAGACCAGATGGAAGAAAAGTTGACGAGCTTCGGCCGATGAGTGCGAAAGTTGGAGTTGTTCCAAATGCAGATGGAAGTGCAATGTTTGCGTTTGGTGACACAATTGCTGTTGCAGCTGTTTATGGTCCTAAGAAAATGCATCCACAACATAGTCAAGACCCTGAAAAAGGAACTTTAAGATGTACTTACAATATGCTTAGTTTTTCAGTTACAGACAGGATAAGGCCTGGACCTTCAAGAAGAAGTACTGAGATAAGCAAGATAACTGGATGGGCTTTGGATCCTGTTGTGATGATTGATAATTTTAATTCAGATGTTGTAGATGTTCATATAAGTATTCTTCAAGCAAATGCTTCAACAAGATGTGCTGGAATAAATGCTGCTGCTATGGCATTGGCTCATGCTGGAATCCCAATGAAAAGTCTTGTTACAAGTGTTGCAATTGGGAAATTAGATAAGCAATTAGTAGTAGACGTGAATAAATATGAGGAAGATTGGGAAGAAGGAGAAGGGCCTACAGATATTCCAATAAGTATGACTGCCGACGGGAAAATAACACATATTCAACTTGATGGTAAGATAGGTAAAGAGCAATTAAAAGAAGCTGTTAAGATGGCAAGAGAAGCACACAAGAAAATTTATGAAGTTCAAAAAGCAGCATTAAAGGAGGTTGGAAAATAAAATGGCAAAAGAAAAAATAGCTTATATTTACGGACAAGAAATTAGGCCAGCAATACATGAATTTGATAGAGAAATTATTCCAGCTCGATATAATCCAAAGGGTTATGATTTTATGAGAACAATTAATGGAGAAGTTAAAACAAGTGGTGGTGGACATATGGCTTCGTTAGGTATAACTGTAGAAGAATTAAAAAAACAAAGATACCAAATTGTTCAGGATCAAAACTATAAAGGAGAATCCCTCCCCCTTCCAAAAGAAGTAAAATCTGAATTAGAAGGAGTATTAGCAAAATGATAGAAACACCAAAAATAACAGAAGAAAGAATTAAAGCGTATTTGAAAGAAGGAAAAAGGTTTGATGGTCGGAAGCTTGATGAATTTAGGGAAATTTCTATTGAGACAGGAGTTTCAAAAAATGCTGAGGGAAGCGCGCGAGTTAAAATTGGAAAGACAGAAGTTTTGGTAGGAGTTAAGATGGCTGTTTCTACACCTTATGATGATTCACCTGATAAAGGAAATTTAATGGTTACTGCTGAATTGATTCCAATGAGTTCACCGAGATTTGAAAACGGGCCACCACAATTTAATGCAATAGAACTTGGAAGGGTTATTGATAGAGGAATAAGAGAAAGCAAATTCATTGAACTTGAGAAATTATGTATCAAAGAAGGAGAAAAAGTTTGGACTGTTTTCATAGATATTTATTCAATAAACGACGACGGTAATTTACTTGACGCTGCAGGAATCGGAGCAATTGCTGCTTTATCAAATTCCAAAATTCCAAAATATGATATGGAAAATGAAAAAGTTCTTTTCGGAGAATGGACTGACGAAAAATTATCTTTGAAAAAAGAATTACCTATATCTTTAACTGTTCACAAGATTGGCGATAGTTTGATTCTTGATCCAACACGAGAAGAAGAAGATATTAGTGAAACAAGGGTTACAATGGAAAGCGCGGATGGTGTAATCTCTTCAATGCAAAAAGGAAATTCTGTGGCTTTAGAAGTTGAAGAATTTGAAAAGATTTTAGATTTAATTACAAAAAAAGAAAGAGAAATCTTTAAAAAAATTGAGAAGCTTTTAAAATAAGATGGAACAAGAATTTTCAAAATATGAGAAGGCAAGAATTATTGGAGCTCGGGCTTTGCAAATTTCTATGAATGCTCCGTTATTGATTAAGATTGAAGAAGATGATCTTGAAAAAATAAATTATGATGCAATTAAAATTGCTGAGATAGAATTGAATTCAAATATTCTTCCGATTTCTGTGAATAAACCACTTCCAATTAAAAAGGAAGAGCAATTGAAACGGGCGAAGGAAAAGAAACTTAGTGATGAAAAGGCAGAAGAAAAAGAAGTAGCTGAAGAAGAAGAAATCGCTAAGGAAGGAGAGATTATGGAGCTTGCTAATCCTGATGATGAAGCAGTGGAAGAAGTTGGAGAAAGTAAGGAAAAAGAGGAATAATTAATTATAAAAAGTCTTATTTTCTTCTCTGATTATGAAGATTAAAGGGGTTGATGCTAAGATTGTCTTAGATTCTAGAAAAGATAAAACAATTCTTGTTTCTATTAAAACAAATGTCGGTGAGTTTTCTGCGTCGTCTCCGAGCGGGAAATCAAAAGGTAAGCATGAAAAAAAATCGTATAAAAAAGATTTAAAGGGCGATGAACAAACCATCAAAAAGTTTTCTGATTATTTTTCTGAAGAAGCACTAGAGAAATTTGATGATTTGCGGAGAATTGAGGATATTATGGAAGGGCATGTTGGTGCTAACACAATGTTTGCATTTGAATCTGCAATTTTAAAGGCAATGGCTAAGGAACAGAAGAAAGAAGTTTGGGAGATTGTTAATCCTGAAGCTAAAAAAATGCCCAGACTTGTGGGCAATTGTATTGGTGGTGGAGTCCACGCTAATTCTACATCACCCATCAATAAAAATGATGGGCGTAAACCAGATTTTCAAGAGTTTTTATTAATTCCAAATGCAAAATCTGTTAAAAAATCTTCTGAAATAAATAAAAAAGCAAAAGAAAAAATTGAGTATCTCTTAAAAAAAGATGATGAAAAATTTCAATCTGGAAAAACAGATGAAGATGCCTGGGCGACTTCATTAAATGAAAAAGAGGTTTTAGAAATTCTCAAGGAACTTGGAATTCCGCTGGGTGTTGATATTGCTGCATCTAGTTTTTACAAAAGAAAAAAATATAATTATGAAAATCCTTTGTTAAAAAGAAGTGAAGAAGAACAGTTTACTTATTTAGTTAATCTAGTTAAAAATTTTGATGTTTTTTATATTGAAGACCCATTTGGGGAAGATGAGTTTGAAACTTTTGCGAAATTTTTGCACCAGGTGGCGTGCCCCCAATCACAGAGTAAGGGGGCAAAAAAATTTCCAGACAGATTAATTGTTGGTGATGATTTAATTACTACAAATCTCAAAAGATTAGAAAAAGCTATACAAATGAAATCAGTTAATGCTATAATTGTGAAGCCGAATCAAATTGGTTCTTTGATTGAAGTTAAGGAAGTTTGTGAGTTAGCAAAAAAGAATAATATTCAACTTGTTTTTTCGCACAGAAGTGGGGAAACTGAAGAAAATATTTTAGCTGACTTGGCCTTTGGATTTGGTGCTGATTTTTTTAAGTCAGGAATTACTGGAAAAGAAAGAGAAGTTAAGATAAATAGATTGATTGAGATTGAAAAAGGGATGAAGTAAAACTTTTTAAACTAATTTTCATCTGAATTCTTATGGTTACTGATAAAACTGAAGATAAAGAAAAAACTGAGAAAGTTAACGAAGAACCTGTAAAGGAACTAAAAGGCGAAGAACTTGTAAAGAAAGCAGAAGCAGAATCCACTGACCCAAAAGTAGAGAAATCTCTTGAAGAGAAAAAGAAAGAAGTTTTGGCAAAAGCTAAGAAACTTCTTGGCAAGGTTGATGTTACTGAAACAGAAGAATTAAAAGAGAAAATCAAAATTAAGAAAAGAGAGGACATGTTGATTCCTCTTGAAGAATATGTTAAATCTGGGATTTACCTGGGGACAAGAGTTGTTACACCTGATATGAGACCTTTTGTTTATAGAAGACGGGCAGATGGCTTGGCGATTTTTAATACTGATTTAATAGATGAAAAGCTAAAAGAAGCTATTGCATTCTTATCTAAATTTGAACCGCAAGATGTAATTATTATTTGTAAAAGACAGGCAGGATGGGAAGCTGTTGAAAGATTCGGGAAGCTTACAGGAATAAGAGTTTTTACTAAAAAATATCCTGCAGGAATTTTAACCAATACTGCACTCCCTAATTTTTTTGAAAATGAACTTACAGTTATATCTGATGCCTGGCTTGACAAGAATGCATTGAAGGATACATTAAATGTTAAGAAAAAAGTTTTGATGATTTGTGATACAAATAATTTTTCAAAAAAGACAGACCAAATAATAATTGGAAATAATAAAAGTCCAAAAAGTTTGGGCGTTATATATTATTTGTTAGCCAGAGGTTATTGTAAGGCAAAAGGTATTGAAGCAGATATTCCTGATTTGGAAGTTTGGACAGGAGAAATCGGGGAAGAAAAGATAAAAGAAAAGATTTCTTTGAGTGCGAAGAATGCTGAGTTTGGTGTTTAAAATGAGAGTTTCTGAAAAACAATTGGAGGGTAAAACTTATTATTCGGTGCCGAAAGCAGCAGGCAAACTTCAAGTACCAGCTCAAAAACTCCGTACAATTTTGAAAAATGGCTGGTTAAATGAGAACGAAATTGATACTAATGAACGCGATGTGATGAAAGACACCTTAAGTAATCAAATTTATATCAATAGTGAACTTGTAGATAAGATGCGCGAAAAAATTTATGTTCCAGTATTAGATTAATTTTAGTTAAATTAATTCTCGCGACTTTGGAACGAGGCAATTAAACTTTAAAAAATAACCAACCTTTCTTTTTACTGCCGTATCCTGTTTTTACTAAAACATAATTTCCTTTGAGTTTTTTTCCATGAAGTTTAATTTTTATTTTGCCCCTAGTAAACATTTTTTTCAAAAATGTTTCGGGGTACGCCTGTGGTGTCTCAGCTTCATCCAAAACCTCATAAGTTCCGTTATCCCAAATCTCAACTTTTCCTGCACCATAATTTCCTTCAGGAATTGTTCCTTTAAATTTTGCATAATCAAGAGGATGGTCTTCTACTTGAATTGCTAATCTTTTTACACCTTTTGTTTTTGGAGGAATTTTTGGCAAAGCCCATGATTTCAAAACCTTATTCATTTCAAGACGAAAATCATAATGGAGATTTGTTGCCTTGTGTTTTTGGATGACATAAATTAATTTCTTAGAAGAAGATTTCATTTTTGATTTTGGTTCACCTGATTTTTTCAGATTTCGTTTGGATTTGTATGTTGTTAGGAACATGTATATTATAAGATAGATAATTATATAAATATTTCATGCTATAAATTTTAAGGGATATTTTTGCTCGTATCAAAGATAATTATAGACAAACTTTTATTTTATGACTCCTAGATCTTTTGATAAAAACAACTTGCAGAAGAACAAGAACATTCCAAAGTTAATTACGAGATTATTGCACTACCTGACTTGTGTAAAGAATTAGAAAAGATAAGGAAAAAGTATGAAGAAAAATCACAGGCACTAGAAATGTCTCTTAATTAATTGCATTTCTAAAGATATAAATTCTTTAAAATAAAAATCCCCGACGATAAACTAATTTTCATTCACAGAAACATTTAAATACTAAATTCTTCGTCAGTTATTTATAATTAAGATGAGTGCTTTAGTTATACATGAAAATGTTAAAGTATGATGTATGTGAAAGCAGTCACGACTATATCTTATTATAATTCTAAATTATTATTAAGAAATAGTCAGTTGTAGTTCTAATAAAGAAAATCAAGGTTTTCCTTATCAACCTATCCTTTAAAATAGGGTCAGGCCTGATGAAGAAAATATGTTTTCAATCAACAGCCAATAGTTAGGAGACGTGTGAAGTGTATTATTTTCTTATATATAATATGCGCAATTGAAATGTAAATTTATGATATTGTTAAATCCAGTTGATCCTGCTGGCGGCTGCGGCTATCTGGTTTGCGTTTAGCCATGCAAGTCTGTCGAAAGACGGCGAACTGCTCAGTAACACGTAGCTAATCTACCCTTAAGTCAAGGATACCCTCGGGAAACTGAGGCTAATACTTGATAAGAGATTTACCCTGGAATGATTTATCTCTGAAATTCGAGCTTAAGGATGAGGCTGCGGCGGATTAGGTTGTTGGCGGGGTAATAGCCCACCAAGCCTATGATCCGTAAGGGCTCTTAGCGGAGAGGCCCTGAGAGGGAATCTGAGACACTATTCCCAGCCCTACGGGGTGCAGCAGTTAGGAATCTTCTACAATGCGCGCAAGCGTGATAGAGTGAGCCAGAGTGTTTTCCAATTTGGAAAGCTTTTATGGAATGTAAAAAGTTCCACGAATAAGGACTGGGTAAGACTAGTGCCAGCCGCCGCGGTAATACTAGCGGTCCAAGTCGCAGCCATTTTTATTGGGTCTAAAACATCCGTAGCTTGCTTAATAAGTTCTCTGTGAAATCTTATCTCTTAAAGATAAGGCGAGCAAGGAATACTGTTAAGCTAGAGACTGGGAGACGTAAGAAGTATGGTCAAAGTAGTGGTAAAATACTTTAATCTTGATCAGACTAACAATAGCGAAGGCATCTTACGAGAACAGTTCTGACAGTAAAGGATGAAGGCTAGGGGCGCAAAACGGATTAGATACCCGTGTAGTCCTAGCAGTAAACTCTGCACACTAAACATCAGTACCTCTTCGAGAGGTATTGGTGCTGAAGGGAAGCCGAAGAGTGTGCTACCTGGGAAGTATAATCGCAAGGTCGAAACTTAAAGGAATTGGCGGGGAGACACTACAACAGGTGACGCGTGCGGTTTAATTAGATTTTACACCGTGAACCTCACCAGGAGCGACAGCAGAATGAAGGTCAGTCTGAAGGGCTTACCTGACACGCTGAGAGGAGTTGCATGGCCGACGTCAGCCTGTGCCGTGAGGTGACCTGTTAAATCAGGTAACAGGCAAGACCCACATGTATATTTACTAATGAACTATATACAGATTGCCTTGGTAACAAGGATGAAAGTGTGGGCTACGTTAGGTGAGTACAGCCCGAATCCCCTGGGCAACACGCGCGCGTCAATGGCGGATACAACGGGATGCGACTCTGAAAGGAGAAGCTAATCCCTTAAAGTCCGTCTCAGTCCAGATTGAGGTTTGTAACTCAGCCTCATGACGCTGGAATCTGTAGTAATCGTTTGTTATCAACGAACGGTGAATATGTCCCTGTCTCTTGCACACACTGCCCGTCATACCAACCGAGTTGTGTTATGGTGAAACCCTTTTTTGGGGAGAACCTTGACACGATGAGGCAGGTCAAGTCGTCACAAGGTATCTGTAGGGGAACCTGCAGATGGATCACCTCCTATATAATATTATTAGAAGTGCAGATTGTTTTCACATACTCATCTTATTTATGATGACTTAATTATAATCGATAATTTTAAAAAGATAAATTTTCAATAAAGTAAATGAAATATTGTTTATCTGCCCAAAAAATTTCTGAAAATGAATTGGGGCATAGCCCTCACAAATTCGAGATTAATGGGCAATGGTATTCTCTTGATTCTCCAGAAAAAGACATTATGGAAATTCCGTTTACTTTGTATACTCAAATGGAAGACTTGCTGAAAAAAAGGGTGCGCGGAAATTCTAAATTGGCAGAAGTGATTATGAGCCTTGAAGAAACTGAGGAAAGCGAATAAATAATTTTAAAAACCACAACGGGCTAAGAAAAATACGGGCCCATAGTATAGTGGTAGAATACTTCCCTTGCATCCCACAGGGATTACCCTTCGGGCATCGGAAGAGATCCGCGTTTCTCCCAATCAAGGTAATTTATTCTTATTTATGATGAACTTAATTACGAATATATTCTAAGACAATAAAGTTTATTAATGGGGAAATTGGAGTAAGGGAATGGCAGACCCTATAGAAAGATATGGCGTTACTCTCCTAGGAAGCGATATTATATATTCTGAAACTATTGATGGTGGAGAAGAAAGAACAAGACCCACTACTGCATTGGGAAAGGAAGTTAATCAGGCTGTTGCAGGTATCATAACTAAAGCTATGACAATTAATCCTGAGAAGAGGTATGTCACAAAACTTAGATTAGAACTTGTAGTTGAAGGATAATAAATAATTTTAAAAACCACCGAGCCTGATTAATTTAATCGGGTCTGTAGTATAATGGTATAATACTTCCCTTGCATCCCACGGGATGACCCTTCGGGCCTCGGAAGAGATCCGCGTTCGACTCACTAACTCCCGACTTTGCACGAGAGATTAATATTTTAATTTACTCTCTACCACGAAATCGCTCGGGTCCATTCTTATTCAATAATTTTAGTATACAAATGTTTATTAATTGTTAATCTTAGTTAGGAGCATGGTAGAAGAAAAACTAACTTTTGTTGTAGCATCTTATCCTAGACATCCAGATATTATTTTCCGAGAATGTAGTGTAAGGTATAATGGTTCTAAACCTGTTTTGGAAAATGAATTATTAGAAGCTATAAAACAAATGGGTGAAGGTAAAGGGAAGAATTATACACTGGTTATTGAAGTGGGCAAACGCACTGCAGAAGAAATAAAAGATATAGAAAGACATAGAGATTCTATTTATTGATTAAACTTAAACTTTAAAAACTTAAACCATCTCTAATTTTTATCGGGCCCATAGTATAGTGGTAGAATACTTCCCTTGCACGGAAGAGATCCGCGTTCGACTCGCGGTGGGTCCATTCTGGACAAAATAATTTAAAAAAATGGAAAACGACGATGAACCCGGAGGAAAAAGTATTGGAAGTAATAGTAGCAGGGCAAATGATTGGAATTATAAAAATGAAATCTTATCAAAATATTACAGATGTGATAGGGGATGGAATTATTCCTACTGGCAATTATCAGATGAGTCCTAGAGAGATAGAAAGAATGGTTTCTAAAAAATTAATAAAAGAAAATATTGAAATTAGAAATCTTGGAAAATTCAAATATATATAAAATAAAAAATTAATTATTCAAAAGTTTTATAAACTCATTTCTTTTCCAATTTCTATCAGATGGTAAACCAGAAATATTCATACTTAACTAATTTAATTAGTGAGGGTTATGTATACTTCTGATGTCTGATTCGGTGAAGTATTTTTTACTTTATCGTGATGAGATATTTCAACCCCTAAGGTTGATTATATTCAATGACCAAGCATTAGGAGAATTTCCCATTAGACATTACATTGTAATGTTTAGTATTTTTAGAAACTATTATTATTATACTGTTAGACGGATAGCTTGGTTTTGGTTCTGATGAAAAGCGTGGCAAGCTGCGATAAGCCTCGGGGAGTTGCATGCAAACTTTGATCCGAGGATTCTTGAATGTCCCGAGAGGGAGAGAGACGCCGGGAATTGAAACATCTTAGTACCGGCAGGAAGAGAAAATAAATAATTATTCCCTGATTAGCAGCGAGCGAAAAGGGAAGAGGGCAAGCTGAATCTACTTTGGAAACGAAGCAAGAGATGTGGTGAGTGCTTAACCTAAAATGATGAGTTTAAGTCGCCTGGAACGGCGCACCTTAGAAGGTGATAGTCCTGTAAACGAAATCATTATGGCGGGCCTCAAAACGAGTAGGGCTTCCTGGATTGGAGGTCTGAATATAGCAGGATTAACTGCTAACCCTAAATATAACCAAAGTCCGATAGCGAACTAGTACCGCGAGGGAAAGCTGAAAAGTACTCTTAACCGAGGGTTAAAAGACTTGAAATCTAACAGTTACAGATTGTTACTGCTCTCCATGAATTTCGATTTGTGAGAGGGTTGTAACGTACGTTTGGAAGAACGGGCCAGGGAATTTTTTTATATGGCGAGGCTAACTTTTTAAAAGGTAACCAAAGCGAAAGCAAGTATGAAAATGCGTTAGTCATATGAATAAGACCTGAAGCCAGATGATCTATTTATGGGCAAGTTGAAGTCTTTCGAAAGAAGGATGGAGGACTGAACCGTTGTTGTGGACATGCACTCGGATGACCTGTGAATAGGGGTGAAAAGCCTATCTAATTTGGCGATGGCTGGTTCCTGTTGAAATATGCCTTCGTATAGTCTTGTCTAGTTTGTTAATGGGGTAAAGTACGGATAGAATTCGCAGGAGCTAATGCTTACGGAATTCTTTCCAACTCAGAAACTATTAACTACTAAGGACGGGAAACAGGGGCAGTATGTAAGATACTGTTCCGAGAGTGGAATAACACAGACCAGAGTTAAGGTCCCAAAATCTATGTTAAGTGTATCAAACTCTGTCTAAAATCTAAGACACTGGGGATGTAAGCCCAGAAGCAGCTATCATTTAAAGAAAGCGTAACAGCTCACCCATTGAGATTTTAGGCGAGGAAAATGGACGGGGCTAAGCATAGTACCGATACTTTGGCGGCATCCAGATGGATGTTCGGGTAAACAGGCGTGGTTTTTGTGCAGAAGTTTTTTCGAGAGAAAGGATGGAACGAAAACCAATGAGAATCCTGGTAATAGTAGGAAGTGACTCTACTGAGAATGTAGAGTGTCGAAAGAGCAAGGTTTCCTTGGCAATATATGTTAGCCAAGGGTTAGTCAGTCCCTAAGTTGTGTCCTAACGGAGCACGACGATGGAAAACAGGTTAATATTCCTGTACTGATTGAATCTTATATAGTATGATTTGCTTTAGGATAAGCGAGCACTCGAAAGAGTGTTTTAACAAAGAAGTTTGAGGAGCGTAATGCACAGATATTTACAAATTTGTTAGACAAAATCGCTGACTCCAAGGGCCAGTGAAAAGATCATACTCTTGGTTCAATTAACTGTACCCACAACCGGCACTGGTGCTCTGGCTTAGAAGGCCAAGACATGAAAGGGAAAACCAATTAAGGGAATTCGGCAAATTAGTCCTGTAGCTTAGGCTGAAGGGATGTCTATTTTTGTGTTTTTAGTAATATTTATGCATCGATAGATCACAGTAACGAGGATGGCCCGACTGTTTAACAAAAACGTAGCTAAGTGCTAATCCGAAAGGACGTGTATACTTAGTGAGACCTGCCCAGTGGTGGTGTCTCAAACTCCTTTTCAAGGGAGCTAAGGCCCATTAAACGGCGGGGGTAACTATGACCCTCTTAAGGTAACGTAATACCTTGTCATCTGAATGGTGACTTGCATGAATGGTTTAACGAGGTTGTCGCTGTCCCTAATTGGAGCCTTCTGAAAATACCTCGTGGTGAAAAGGCCACGGACGCCTAGTGGGAAGCGAAGACCTTGTGGAACTTTACTGCAACTTGTTGTTGTAAACTTAAACGAAATGCATAGCATAAGTAGGAGCGTCGACGCTGTTATTTAGGTAACAGTTGAGCAACCATGTAATACTACTCACTTTGTTTAAGCTTGCTTACTCTTTATGAAGACAGCAGCAGGCGGGCAGTTTGACTGGGGCGGTGCCCTGTCGAAAAGATATCGATAGGACCCAAAGACAAGCTCATCCAGCTTGGAAATCTGGAGTTGAGTGCGAGGGCAAAAGCTTGTCTAACTGTATTTTGAACAGTAAGAAATGCAGAGACGAAAGTCGGGCCTAGTGAACCCACGTGCATTTTTAATAGATGCCGTGTCTGATAGAAAAGTTACCCCAAGGATAACAGGCTTGTCGCCCCCGATAGTTCGAATTGACGGGGCGGTTTGGTACATCGCTGTCGGCTCTCCCTATCCTGCGCGTGCAGAAGCGTGCAAGGGTGTCGGAGTTCACGCATTAAAAGGGATCGTTAGCTGGGTTAAGAACGTCGCGAGACAGTTTGTATGATATCTACTAG
>Ga0075116_10000202_pt1 | contig 28106 bp, 22 predicted proteins | sample AntAceMetag02UKC_FD_69786 | JGI IMG/M metagenome (GOLD analysis project Ga0075116, IMG submission 69786) | Saline lake microbial communities from Ace Lake, Antarctica- Antarctic Ace Lake Metagenome 02UKC | ecosystem: Environmental > Aquatic > Non-marine Saline and Alkaline > Saline | place...
CAATAGTATGTAAATTATCTCTAATAAATTGTCCAGGTCTAATTAAAACTGTTGGTGTTGTTAAAAGAAATCCAATTATACATGGAACAATACATAGTAGGACAACTTCTTTCATAATCTTTTTCTTATAAACAAAAAGCATTGCTAAAAATACAGGTAATATTAATGTTAATGCAAATACATGTTTAGTTGATATTCCTACACCGATTAAAAATGATGCGATTACCATATATCTACGCTGTTCTTTTCTTAGAAATATAAGTATACATAGTAAAGTTAACATCATAAGGAAGATTGAAGGAACATCTACACTTGTGAAATGTGCATGCACTATAAATCCAGGAGTGATTGCTATAAATAATGCTGCTATTAATCCAGCTTTTTTATTAAATAACTCTTTTCCAAGTAAATAAGTCAAATAAACAATTCCTACTGCAAATAATACATTAGTTAACCTAGCTATGAGATATACTGTATTATAAAACTCTGGACCAGATGTATTTATATTTTCAGCTGTAAATGAATATCCTGTCGCTTTAAGATATAATATATATGGTGAAATTACTATTGCATTAAGATAAGGTAATGCAGTTCCATAATCGAATCTTTGTGGAATAATAGTTTTATGGTTACCCATCCAGAATAGCCTCTTGACACTAGTATCATTATCCCATGTGGCAGGGAACCCCCAAGTAATACCTGTTATGTTTAATATGAAACTTAAGCATAATATTGCTATTAAGTATCTATTCGTCTTTTTGTATCTCATTGTTTTGAACTAAATGTCTTAAGTAAGGTATTTGATATATTTCATCATATAATATTTTTGCATTAGGATTAATACAATGCCCACCAATCTTTCCTTTAGGTGGAGTTAATATTGGCCTAATAAATTTCTTCATGTCTAATTTTCCATATCCTTCATTATAATTTTTTGTAAATTCTGTTATTGCTATTTGAAATGGAACTCCATAAGTATCACAAATTTCTTTTAATTGTCTATGCCATTCAATATAAATTCCATAAGTTGTTGTTGATAATAACTTTCCAAGCTCTGTTGTGGCTGCTCTATCAACCTTACGATATTCTAATCCTAGATCAGAATAATATTTTGTAGCTATACTATGAGCATCAAGATTAGCACACCCAATCATGCAAGTGAAAGTTTTTATACCTTCAGCTAACTTAGGATGTACTCCAAAAATAGGTACATGAACAATATTAGCTTTTGTATCGTTATGTATTGTTCTTGAAGTTCCAACTTTAACAGTTGAATTAATAATAACTAAATTAGGATCATATTTTTTGATATATTTTTTAACTTTATAATTAAAGCCTGCATCATAATTAATACATACATGCATTACATCTGCACTTCCTTTGAAAGGAATAAGTTGGTCATCAACATCTATATACCCTACCTTCCATTTAGGTTTCTTTTCTTTTATTACTTCATGCATTGATCTACCTACTTCTCCATAGCCTACAATTAAGATATTCATTTATTTATCCCTCCATCAACAGTATAAAAATACTTAATATCATTTTCAGCTTTCTTCATCTCTTTTAATGTGTTTATTGTGATATGTTTCCCTTTATGTCTATGTTCATAAAAATTACCACTTCCAATTAATCCTTTAAATAATTTAACTAAATCTGATTCAATAGGAAGGAAAGGTGGAACGAAGATAATTGGATCAAAAACCATAAATCCTATATTTATCCATTGATCAAGAAAAGGCTTTTCCTCAAAGTCTATTATGTTGTGTTTTTTATTTGATTTTACTATCCCAAACGGACTTTGCATAGGATAAGTTGTTATAGTTAACCATGCTTCTCTTGTTATATGAGTTTCACATAATAAATTTATATTTACATTAGCAATAGTATCACCATATACAACCATAAATACATCTTTTAATCCTTGTGAGGCAAATTTAATTCTCTCCAACATACTTACATCACCTGCATCACTATATTCAATATTATATTCAGGTTTATCTTTAAAATAATCTTTAATTACTTCTCCTTTATACCCAATAGCAAGTATAAAATCATTATGGCCATGTTGTTTAAACATTTGTAAAATATGTTCAAGAACTGGTTTCCCATTCAAATCAACCATAGGTTTAGGTATATTATCTGTGATAGGTTTCAACCTCATACCTTTTCCCCCACACAAAACAATTATTTTCATAATATCACGTCAAATAATTTATATGGATTTTTTGCTAATTGCTTTGTAAAATGTATTGGTTTACATCCTGCACGTTTAGCAGCAACCATATCTGTATCAGAATCACCTACAAAATATGATTTAGATAAATCAATATCAAAATCTTTGGCTGCTTTAAGGATCATACCTTCTCTAGGTTTTCTACAAGAACATTTATCTTCTATAAGATGAGGACAATAATAATAAGCATCTATATATGCCCCATGTTCATGAAGTTTAGTATTCAATACTTTATGAATATCATCTAATTTTTCTTTTGTAAGAATATTCTTACCTATACATTGCTGATTTGTTATTACAATTACTTTATACCCTTTATCATTTAATCTAGCAACAACAGATTGTATTTCGGGCATTAATTTTAAATCTTTTATATCTGTAATATAATCTCCTGGTTTTGCTTTAAGATTTAAAACACCATCTCTATCAAAAAAGACAGCCTTATTTTTTCGTGCGGATATCTCGTGCACAAAAACTGACTTAATCAAGTGACCTAATAGCACATGCATATCTTCTATTCTTTTATAACTTGTATCAGGAACAATAAATACAGCGTCACTTATCTTTGCTAATTCTCCACCATCTTTATTTGGTCCAGCTAATCCTGTAAATCCTACAGTCACAGCACCAACAGAGTTAGCATACTTAATAGCTTGTATTATATTCTTAGAAGTTCCACTTCCTGATATTGCAATTACCATATCTCCTGGATCTAACATCCCTTTTAATTGTGCTGTAAATACATTTTCATATCCAGCATCATTAGTCCATGCTGTAAACGCAGAGATATTATCTGTTAAGCATAGGGCCTGGAATTTCATTAATCCTTTTAATTCTCCTAAATATGCTTTTGAAAAGTCTGCAGCCATGTGTGATGCAATAGCAGCACTACCTCCGTTCCCTATAATAATAAGTTTCTTCCTTTCATCGTGTACTTGTATCATATCATTAACAATTATTTTAATTGTATCAATATCATTTTTTATTATGTTTTGTATACAAGACATTGTATCGGTTAAATATCCTTTAACAATCTCTTCCCGTCTTTCATCAACATCTTTATCAAATTCAAATAGTCTTGATTTTTTCCTTCTTAATTTAGATTGCTTCTCAAATTCTTTTGAGACTATCTTTCCCCAGTTTCTTTTTTCATCTGCCATTGTTTATTTTCTCCTTTATTTTAATTATAAATGCGTAAATCCATGCATCAATTTCTAATCCTGATGTCCATACTGCATAAGGTATCATAAAAAATCCTGCTCCTGCAAGAAAGGATCCTCTATTTCTCCACCAAATTAATGCAAATAAACAGAATGGAATAGTAAAAAAGTTCACTAAAAAAGTATTTAAGTTATACATTCTCTTCCCTATTGTTGAATTGTATTGTTGCCTATGCCTATCTTCATGATGCCATACTATAGTTCCTTCAGTACAACCTACTATTTCATTTGATTCAGGTTTATACATTGCAGTAAATAATTCAAATTTCATTTGACACCTCTGGAATATAATAATATCCCTCTTTATCTCTTTTGTAAAAGTTTCTTTTTCTTGGGATTACTTTCCCACTAAACAATTCTATTGGATGAAACTCTTTAATTGGAATTTTATAAACAATTGTCATTGGATATTTCTTGTGTCCACAACAACAAGCCACTATTTCAAAATTAATATTCTTAAAAATAACAATAAGTGTTCTAATTGCTTCTTGCATACACTTATCTATCCTAGGATTAGGAATCTTGTAGTTTGTTACTTTACACATTTTTATTCATTTCTTTTAATTTTTTCATCATTGCATTATATGGTTTTTCTTCAATCATAGCAAAAGTATTCTCACAATTTGAACAACTTACCAAGTTAAAATCTGTTGCACACTGATGTAATGCTTGTTTACCACAAAATGGACAAAACAAACAAACTTCTTCTTCTTTTGATATGTATATATTATCAACCATTTTTCATTTCCTTTCTTTGTTCTGCTATAGCTTTTCTACCATATTCAGTTGATGCCATTGAATCAGCATCCACACCAGTATATTTTTCTAAATCTGTAATTGTTCCACACATAGGACACTTCCAAGTCATTACTCCACAAGTTGGTGCATACCAAACTTGTTCATCAATCTTCCCACATTTACTACATGTGACTTCTAAAGTTATTCTATCTCCCATCTTTATCCCTCTTACCTGCATAATATCCTGCATGATATCCTAATCTTCGCATGTGCTTACATCTCTTGCAAAGTTTTATTTTATTATTTTTTTGATTTATTAATATTTCAAAACAATAAGGGTTCTCACAACGTTGAACTAGTTCCTGTTTAATCATTGTGAATCACTTCAGTACCTTTATCTTCAAATTTAAAATCATATAATGCCATTCCATGTTTTGATAAATTCTTTATAATTTTATCATGTTTATGGCCTGGTGCTAAGAACATCATGAATCCGCCACCGCCTGCTCCTGTAACTTTCCCTCCGTAAGCCCCATGCCTTATTGCAGTATCATACATCTTATCAATAAATTCATTACTTACTCCTTTAGAGAATTTCTTTTTTTCTTTCCATGATTCATTTAACCAACCACCAAGTGAAAGGAAATCTCTATCTTCAATTGCTTGAACTATCTGATATCCTAATGATTTTACTTTATGTAATGCATCAACACAAATACTTTTTTCACTTGATTCTGCATCATCATTCATTGTTTCTAATATGTTTGTTGAGTTTCTTCTAATACCTGTATGAAATAATAACATGTATTCATTCAATTTATCAAGATATGATTTAGGTAATACCATCTTTTTTCTGAAAACTTTATCTTTATGAAACTTAAATACATTAAATCCTCCAAATGCAGCAGCATATTCATCTTGTCTACCTGCAGGAAGTTGTAGTACGTTTGTTCTCATTTTATGCGCTTCTTCTGCTAATGCTTCACCAAATAGTTTATTTCCTGTTAATTCACTACATAATTTTACAAGTGATACTGTTAATGAACTAGATCCCCCTAATCCTGCGAAGGGTGGTACATCTGAAGAAAGGATTAAATCAAACCCACCTTCAATAGAATAATGATTAAGAATCTTTCTAGGAACTGTTAATGTAGATTGTTCATAAAACTCTTCAGGCGAGTCAAAGAACTCATGAATATTCAAATCTGATGAATATATCTGAACTTTATCATCTTTCCTTGGATTAAATAGAGTATAAAAATATCTATTAATTGTTGTACTAACAACCATCCCATCGTGTTTATTGTAATATGATGGCAAATCTGTTCCTCCTCCGCCAAAACTAAGGCGGACAGGAGTGCGTATAATTATCATTTTTTTATTTCACCCCAAAAGAGACCATATGGTCTAAAGAAATGAGGGACATACTTATCATATTTTTTAGTTTTGAATATTCTTCTAACTAAAGATAAGTTTGTACTGCCACATTTTTTAAATTTAATATCTTTGATACCTGTCATTTCGAATAACTCTTTCCAGAACTTAGGTGTTTCTAATAACTCATCAGCGTGAAATGTATGAAGATGCATTAGTTTGTATAATACTTTGTATTCAAATATGTCTATAGGTAGCTTTGCAACGAAGTGCCCACCAGGTTTCATTATTCTTTTTATTTCTTTCATAGCTTTTTGAATATCTAAATGTTCTAAAACACCATCAGAGAATATTAAATCAAAAGTATTATCTTCAAAAGGCATTTTATATATATCAGATACTACTGTTTTTGCATTATCAATACCATACATTAACTTAGCTTTCTTCTTTGTCATCTCGCAAGAATATTTAGATTGATCTAATCCAATACAATCCCTATTCTCAGAAAGTAATTCTACTGTATAAGATCCTGAACCACATCCTACTTCAATACATTTCGATTCTGGTGTTGTCAAATCTAATAATAGTTTCATCACATCAGGATAACTAATATTAATATTAGTAAGATTACCTTTGTCCATTTCTTTTTTGTAAAATTCTTCCCATTCACTTAATTGTTCCATTCTTTATTTCCTCAGTATGAACTAAATAATTTATATAATCCTCTCAATGTCATTTTAATATAAGCAAAAGACTTCATCCTAAATGTTTGAACTACTGACGTTTTAATTGATTGAAAGATATATTCTTTTCTTAAATAAAATCTTTTATATGATGCTGCAAATATAGGTTCTGTATCTTCTGGTTTAGGAAATTCTTTATGAACAAAGATTTGTTTTCCAGATGTATGATAGTATTTGTATAATTCTTCTTTATCAATAATTAACTTACCACCTGTGTTCATAATATAATCATATATCTGTGTTCCCATGTATGGTGTTAAAAGATTAAATATTGCAAAATCAGGATTTAATTCGTGTGCAAGTTCTTGTGTTTGTTCCATAGTTTCTTTGGTATCTCCCTTTAAACCAAAGATAAAAAAGATCCCTGTTGGAATTCCATACTTCTTTGCTAGCTTAACTGCTTTCTTAACTTGATCAATTCTAAGACTTTTACCTATCTTATCTAAAACATCTTGATTACCTGATTCACATCCAAAAGCAACATATATACATTTAGCTTCTTTTAATAATTGCATAAACTCTTCATCAACTAAATTTGCCCTTATACCATTTGGAAATCTAATATAGAACTTATACTTTCTTTCTATTATCATTCTTAAGATTGTTTTTGCTCGTTTCATATTAATATTGAAACTATCATCAAAGATATCTAATTCTTTTATATTATAATTCTTAACCAAATCATCAATTTCTTCTAATACATTTTCTGGAGTCCTTGCTCTAAACGCATTACCAAATACTTGCTTGTTACAGTAATAATAATGATAAGGACAACCTCTTGAAGTAAATATAGCTCCCCAAGGATATCTAACAACTGCTGTTGATAAATAAGGAAAGTTTGTTCCATTACTAATAAGGAAAGACCTATCAGGTATTGGTAAATCATTTGGATCAAGAGGTTTATCTGGATTAGATTTCAATTTACCTTCATCATAATAAAAAATACCTTCAATATCTACTAAAGGAACTTTATTACAAAGTTTTAACATTTTATATTCTCCATCTCCTTTAATTACAACATCTGCTCCAATATCTAACATATCTTTAGGATCTCCTGATGAATGATGTCCACCACAAACAATTCTTCCTTTAAAGTTATTTTCATTTAATGCTTTTATTAATTTTTTCACATACATTACTGCAGGAGTCATTACACTTATTCCTAATACATCACAATCAATAATCTTAGGTATTAAATCCTCAACTAAAATATTCTCAGCATTAGCGTCAATTATATCTACATCAAATCCTTCATTATCTAATACTGTAGCTATATAACATAAGCCTAGTGGTGGATCTATACCCCAGTACTTTGTCTTTCTTTGCTGTTGATAATTTGGTTGAAGTAATATTGTTTTCATCTTGCTTGATACCTATCTAATATTTCTAACATAAACTGAAAGTTAAATGAAATTACTGAAGGAAGGATAAATGCAATATACCATGGTTGATGTAATAATTCAATTACAATTATACTAACCATGGCAGCTAATGTCATTCCCATTACTGCAGATGTTGTTCTTTTGACTAATGCTTCTTTAAATGTTAATTTAGTATCTTGATATTTTATTATTCTTTCAAACCATGTTGCGAATACTGTTGTTACAATTGCAGAAACCATAATTGCACCGGCCCAAAAGAATCCAAGTAACTCAATACATATGAAACTAATTAAGTATGTTAGTCCAACTCCTATTAATCCAGAGAGTAATCTCTTTCCATAGTTTTCTACTAACTTACAATAAGTATCTTTTAGTGAATTCCATTCCATTTTTTATAAACCTTTTAAAATCTTCAAAATCTCTTATCTTACTTATTCTTTGGAACAAGTGTTGAGGACTGGCATAAAACTTCTTTAATGAATATCTTGAGAAGTCCCACATTTCTTTGCTTGATAAATTAGGATAATTATACAATGGTGCTTTCATTGGATCGTAAAGTTCCCATTTTTCCTTTATATCATTTGAAACCCAGAAATCATTTTCATTAATGTAATCATAGAAAGGAGTGCCTGGTGTAGGAACGGCAATCCCGAATGTTGCGTAATCTGGATTTAACCTTTTTACTTCATCAAAAGTAGCCTTCATAGTTTCTTTTGTTTCACCATTTAATCCATAGATTACAAATAATAATATATCAATCTTATATTTCTTACAAACATTAACAGAGAACCTCAACTCTTCAAGAGTATAATTCTTCTTAACTGCTTTTATTATCTTTTCATCAATACTTTCTACACCTAATGCTAATGAATAACAACCTGATTCTTTCATTAAACGAATTAATTCTTCAGGAACATCTCTTGCACGTAATAATCCTGTCCAAGGCATATCTATCTTAGCATCTATTATCTTTTGAAATAATTCCATAGACCATTTGACATGTCCATTCATTTCAGCATCATTAAACATATATTCATTATATCCTAATTCTTTTAACCATAATATCTCTTTTACAACAGAATCAGGTGATCTAGCTCTATAAGGTTTCCAGAATGCTGGCATGCAACAGAATGTACATCTATTCACACAACCTCTTTGAGGCATAATCATAGCCATTGGTTTAGTTTTCCCAATTGCACTATAATATAATTCAGGTTTAACTTTATCATGAGCTGGTAATCCAAATTTATTAATATCAATAACAATCTTTTCTGGTTCGTTTACTTCAACTTCACTAGTTCTAAAAGCTATACCTTTAACTTCGTACCATGTTGAAAAATGTTTTACTATATTTAAACAAACTTCTTCTGGTTCTGAATAAATTGCAATATCTAATCCTTTACAATTCTGTAATACCCAAGAATAATTTGACATAACAAATGTACCAATTGCAGCTATAAGGGTTTTAGGTAATGCTTTCTTTATTTTATTTATTATAGCCATATCAGTATCTATAGTGGAAATTCCTGTTGAACAAACTATAAAATCATATTGCTTTTGATTCAACAACTTAAGTAAGCTTGAATCTGACATCTTTTCTGCATTAGCATCTATTACATCATTATCAAAACCTTCTTGCCTCAAATATCCGGACAATATTAACAAATCAATAGGTTGCCAACAATAATCAATCTTATTACTACCCATAGCACCCATAGTTCTAGTATTACCATATTTACTAACTGGAGGAGGATTCAAGAATAATATCTTCATTTCTTTTCCTCCATCTTCTGTTTTATATCTTTAATATCTTTTTGTATTTCTTTTATTGCTGATATGTATGGATCCCTACTACTACCAAATTGTTTTTCTGCGCTATAGAATCCTAACATATCTTCTAAAAATCCTAATATACCTAAGATAAATAATGTAACAATGAAGATAGGAATACCAAACTTCTGTAAATTTATTTCCATACCTGATTCATTAAGTTGAGATAGGAATAAAAATAAAATCATTCCACTATTAATTATGCTAACATAACTCATAGACCTTTGCACATATGCTTTAGCCCGTATAAAGTACATCCTTGCAGGTATAATAATGGGATACTTTTCCTCTAGTCCTTTTACTATTTTTTTTATATTCATTTTAGTAAGTTAATTGATTTCTTTTCTTTAATAAATTTCAATAAGTTTTCAAAGTAATTATCATAATCTAATCTTTGCACAAACTTCTGTGCTTTCTTAGCCATTGCTTCAGCTTTTTTAGGTTGATCAAGCATATATTGTAAAGCTTTAACTAATTCAACAGTATCTCCCCTTTTGTAGATATACGCACTTTCCATATCTGCAAGATATTCATTTATTCCATCAATATCACTTGTGATTATAGGACAACCTGCAGCCATCGCTTCTAATAATACATTAGGAAATCCTTCACTCATGGAAGTTGATACAATGAATGAAACATTCTTATAATATTCAACCATTTTTTCATGTGGTACTTTTCCAACAGATATTACTTTACCAACATGTCGTGAATATAAATTCCACTTGAAAGGTTTGCCAACATGAATTAATTTACAATCTTCATAATGGTCAAAGATATGTGGTAAACAATCTTCTAAATCTCTAATTCCTTTTCTGACTCTTTCATCTCCAGATCCAACAAATAATATTGATGGGTTTGGTTTTCTTCTTTTCATTTTCTTAGCTCCTTTCATCATATCACAATTAACGCCTGACCTTGGAATAAATTCTGGTTTAGTATCTAGCTTGTATTCCTTATTAAATTCGTCTCGATTTTCTTCTGAACTATAAATAAATGCTTTAGCTTTGTTCATATATATAATTTCAAATAACCTTTGACTTATACAATGAATTCTTCTACCTATTTTAGTTTCTAATTTTTGATAAGGCATTATAGACATATTTTTGTCATAATTGTTAGGAGGTTGGTCGCTGACCCGTAATATAAAGGATTCTTTAGGTAATCCTAACGCAGTTGGACCATTTGCGATAATAATATCTGTATCCTTTAGATTTTCTTTCATATATTTCTTTAATTTAAAAGCAAATTCTAATCCTATTATTTGAGATCCGAATGCTGGTGGCCTAAATACTTTAAATCTTTTTACACTAGCATAATCATAATGTTTGAAATGTGATTTCTCATGTGTTGTAGTTAAAAATACAACTTCATATCCTGCTTTAGTAAATCTTTTAGCAAGTTCAGTCATCACATTCGTAAACGAGATACCTTTTGGTTCGTAATGTTGTGTAACAAAAAATATTCTTTTCATATTGTCACCCCAGACTGTGGTACAAAGTATGGTTTCTCTTTACCACCAAATACTCTAGTGATATGTTCTCTTGATTCCATTGATGTAACAATTAAACCTGTTGCTTTTTTAACAACTCTAGCTTCAAGATATCCTTGAATCCCATAATGTAATCTTCTACCAATGATAGTTTTAATTGATTGATTTTTACCCATACTTAGGTTTTTAATAAGGATGTGCGCTGGTTGCCCCATCCTTAAAAAAAACTCCTTATCTAACACTCCCAGCCCTGCCAAGCAATTTGTAAGTATAATATCTTCTTTCTCTAAAGGTGTATGTTTAAAATACTTCTTCACATATTTACTCAACACAATATAATGCCAATTTTGTCCTAATAATGGAATATGTTTCTTTGGTAAAGGAAATTTGAAATGAGCAGCATAAGGTAAGAAATCTAATTTAACTTTATCTTCATCATGTCCGGATAATATTGTTACGTAATAACCTTTTGCTCTTGCAGCTTTTGCGGTCTCTCTAAATACTGCGCTGTAAGATCCTCCTTCCGGTTCAAATTTCCTACAAATCAAAAACATTCTATTCATTTTTTTTCATCCAATAATACATTTGATTTAACATCAAACTAGTTTTACCCCATCGTTGTTCACCAATAATTTTAATTGGTTTCATTTGCCTGTCCAGTCGATACGCCAGGTATAAATTCGTACTCCAGTAACTGATGCTTGTACATTAAATAAATCAAAGTGTTCCATTCCTTGACCACCCATAAAAAATAATCTGGAAAAAGTAGATCCTACTAATTCAGGTGTAGAGAATACCATGAAGTATGCACCATTCTCGTGAACAAGAGAACCTGATATTCCTATATTATCATTTGATGATTCTTTAATTATGTAATCAGTTCCGTTAAAAAATCCAATACTATTCAAATGTAATAATTGACCATTGATTGCAATATTAGATTCTAATGTTGTTACATTAATGTTTGCATATGTTTTTTGTCCGCCAAGATCCAAAGTACACATTATTGAATCTTCACTTTTTGGACATTGTGTAACACCTGCATAAGAAGGCCATGGCGCAATCCAATCATTTACAGCTCTATCTGAACTTAATGAAGAGATATCATAAAATGTTTGTTGAGCATCTCGTTCACTATAACTGTAATTATCAATAAGATTTGTAATGAACCCTTGCATTTCTTTTGTTTGAAATTCATAATGTAGTTTAGCTCTATTGAAATCCCAACTACCGAAATGTGCCCAAACTCCTGCTTTACCTACCATATCTTCACTTGTTATTAAAAATGCTTCTGGTGGGTTATCACAGTGTGTATATTCTAAAACTTTATCAGGATCACTAACTTTATCAAATAATACTTCTCTTGCTTGTGCTTTATCTAGTCTTACTATTTGTAAAATTAAATCAATTGTTCCTGGTGAATCTTTAGTTTCTTCAAAAATCTCATTGAACGCTTTGTTAGCACTACAATCTAACATTCTAAGAATTCCTAATGCTTCATCTTCATCTTGAGTTAATAATAATTTCCCAACCCAAAATGCTGTTGGTTCATTTTGAGATGCACCATCAAAAGTAACAGCTCTATCTGAAATTGCTTTGAACCAATGTCCAAAATCCCACCATGAAGTAATTATAGCATCTGGTTGTGATTCATATTTTATTTTAGTTAAAGTATTATGCCAAGCATCTGAAAAGTTAGGTACATACTTATTTCCTGCATTTATCCCTCCTTGAATAGGAGATAATAAAAATAAAAAGATTAAAACAAGTGCAGGTATCTGTATAAATAATTTATTCATACTTAACATCTCAGGGATTGTATTGCTAAGTAAATCAAATAATCTGCCCATGAATAATGCTAAAGAGATTATGAATGGTGGCATTATCATGAAGATAAATCTAACTCCATTTGATGATGCATATATTGTAGCTGCAAACCATATTGTTAAGAGTAAAGCATACTTTATGTCTACATCATACTTTTTAATGATTGAAATTAAAACACCCGCTATTATTGGTATAACCATGAAAATCAAGAATGATATTGTACTTAATCCTCCAACATTATTTACTAAAAAAAGATACCAAACAAAAGATAGTCCAAAATATATTGTATAGATTAATTTATCTTTTGCAAACTTACAAAGTGAAATAATTATACCCATGAGAGCTAATGCCATTGCACCCGCTCCAACAAATTCAACTATTTGAGGTAATGAAGATGCATTTAATTCTGCTACAGTTGTATATATATTTGGAAAATAATTCCCACTACCTGCTCCTTTTGCAGCCCTCTTTAAATTTTGAAATAAACTAAATGGAATCAAAGGTAAGTTTGCTAAGTCTTCTACTGGCTGAAAGAAACTTAAACAAATAAAAGTAGCACCTAAAAATATACCTAAGAAAATAAGTAATGATTTTACCTCTTCATTAAATATTTTTTTGAAATCTTTAAACTCTAATAAATTAGTTAAGAGTTTATATCCTATAAATGCTACAATTGTTCCTATTAAAAACATTAAGATGTACCAATATCCACCCCATGCAAAACTATAGAATCCTATTAACACACTTGTTAATACGGTGAATCCAACTCTTTTCCAAATATTCTTAGCGTCAAACGCTATCAAGAAAGTTAAAAGTATAATAAGAGGAAATACAATATTAATTATATCATTATCAGATCCTAATGTTCTTGTAATAATTGTATGATGAGATGCTATCATAATTGCTGCAACAAACCCACCTACATTGTTAGAAATCTTTTTACCTATAAAGAATGCGGCAACTATTGCAAAGAATGATAAAAATAACGGAGTTAAAAATGCAGTTTGCATCATAGTCATGCCTTTATTAAATACTATTAAAGTTTTATATAATTGAGCTTCAAACCATGGATAAAAAGTTAATGACACAGGGTAACCACCCGGAGCCACCATATGATTATCCCAAGATTTTCCATCTCTTAACTCATCTCCTATATGACCATTCTTAACAATATTATCAGCATATCTCATCCAAAAATAAGAATCAATATCTCCTAAGTAAGTATATCCATTTTCATCTTTAAATCGTTCTCGCATAGAATTTGCAGTTTGAACTACAGCAACATCAATTTCATTCTGTTGTGTTGATATTCTTTCTTGAAGTATACGCTCTACCTCAGTATTTTTATTTTGAGCAGGGAGATTAGGATATTGTTGATTAACTTGAGATTCAGCTTCCCTTCTAAGTTGAGCATGAACATTATCTCTAGCAATTTCATCTAAGAATTCTAACTTATTAGGTTGAGTCCTTATGTAAACAGAAAGGAATAATGGTATAATCAGCAATAATGTAATAATCAAAATATTTTTAATATCAATCTTCTTTTTTTCCATCTGAATCCCCTACATTAATTTTTTTTATAATTTTAATTTCAACATGATCTCCTGGCGATAAATTTAAGAATTCTCGTAATTTCTTAGGAATACTAATAACTTCAGTTGTACCACTCCTAAAGAGTTTTGCGATATATGGGTTTTTTGGTTCATCCATAAGGCTAATAATTCTAATCAGTCTACCAAGTATTTAAACTTTGCGGTTCCTAAAATAGAAAAGTTTATATAGTTCATACCCTCATTAATATTTAATCTGTGCAGATATTATGTGTTAGATTGGAGTTTATAAACTATCATGGGGTGGCACTTATGAGTAAGAAGAAGGTATTTTTAGTCTTATTTCTAATCATATTTTCATTGTTATTGTCTTTTTCTGTTTTTGGTGCTGCCATTAGTAATGATCTTCATCTTAACATTCAATTATATAATGATTCAGGTAGTGTAGAAACTGGAACATGGGAATTTCAATTTAATATAAGTTCTACTTCTGATTGTGAAACAATTGCACTTACTAACACAACAAACTTAACTACCAACCCCGCTGGTGTCGTATCTTATTATTTGCCCGCCCCACTAGACTACGGCACCCAGTATTGGTTGTGTATGTATCGAAATGGTACGTTAAAATCAAATGGAAAGATTGCGAGAACCCCTGCCACCTTTGATGCACAAAACATCAGTGCATCGGGAATAAAAGATGATTCGCATCTTTCCATTCCTAATTATAATATCACGGCTCAATATTTTAAAGGTAATATTGACTGGAGTTATGTCCAGAACAAACCAAAGCTTGGTAATTCAAGTGCCGAAATCCAAGCTATTTATTATCCTACACTCTCAACTTATGCTAATTTATCAGATGTTACTGCAATAGGAACAGTTTATACTTTATTATCTACTTATGCAAACTCAAGTGATACAACTACTTTATCTACAATGTATACAACACTATCCACTTATCTGAACACAACAGATTTATCATACATCCCTGATACAAACACAAATTGGCTGATAAACACTACTTTATTCACAAATGCATCTGGCACATTAAATTTCAAGGATGGAGGATTAAGATTAACAGAATCTCAAATTACAGATTTACAAACTTATCTTACCTCAGAAAGTGACGCTATCGCAATAGCTTTATTTGGTACATATGCTAATACAAGTAATGTTTATACACTCTTGAGCACATATGCGAACTCTACAGATGTTGGTTCAGGAACAATGTGGACAATAAATACCACCGACTTTGAGAACCAATCAGGAACACTTGGACTTAATTATACAAATTTAAATGATTTATATCTTGAAGATGGGACTAAGATTGGAAACTCAAGTGATGAAATAAAAGCAATATATTATCCAACATTGAACACATATGTGAATACGTCAGATTTAAGTTATACTGTCGACACAGATAATAACTGGCCAATTAATACCACATTGTTTACAAATGCTAGTGGCACTTTGAATTTTAAAGACGGAGGGCTACGAATAACAGAAAGTCAAATTACTGACTTACAAGCTTACTTGACATCAGAAAGTGATAGTGCTGCGATTGCATTACTAAGTACTTATGTAAACTCAAGTGATATAACTAGCGATCTTTATACAACATTATCAACTTATGTAAATACAAGTGATCTTGCATATATCCCTGATACTAACACCAATTGGATTATTAATACAACAGATTTTGAAAATACATCAGGAACTTTAGAGTTGAATCATACATCTTTAGCTGCATTGTTCTTGGAAGAAGGTACTAAGATTGGTAATAGTTCTGCAGAGATCCAAGCAGTGACTTATAATACAGCTGCAGAAATTCAAGCAATATATTACCCAACTTTGAATACATACGCTAACTCAACTGATTTATCTTCTTATATGCTAATAGGTTCAGAAAATCAAACTTTGGTTTCTTATAATAATATTACAGATATTCCAACTTGTACAGGAACAACTAAATTAACATTTGATGGTACAACGCTAAGTTGTGCTGCTGATGTAGAAGGTGAACCAGGGGCTACTTATGATTTGAATGTAACTGGAGATACAGGAGATATAGCAATTGAAAATGGTGAAGTATTGAATTTTGAAGGAGGAGCTGGAATTACTACGGCAGCATCAAGTAGTAAAGTAACCATTACTGCAGTTAATACTGATACTCTATGGACAATCAATACCACAGCATTTGCTAACGCATCAGGCACTTTGAATTTATTAGATGGTGCAATTAGAATAACAGAGTCACAAATTACAGATTTAGGATCGTATTTAACATCAGAAACAGATTCAACAGCAATTGGATTGTTATCAACTTATGTAAACACTACTGACTTAGCTTATATTCCTGACACATTGTGGGTAATTAATACTACTGTATTTGAAAATCAATCTGGAACATTAGGGTTGAAAGATTCAGGAATAAGAATAACTGAAAGTCAAATCATTGATTTAGGTTCATATTTAGAATCTGAAAGTGATACTATAGCAATTGCTCAGTTAGCTACATATGCTAATACTTCTGATGTTTACATTTTACTTGATACTTACGTGAATACAACTGACCTAACCTACACAGTAGATACTGATAACAACTGGCCGATTAACACTACTCTATTTACTAATAACTCTGGAACTTTGAACTTTAAAGACGGAGGATTAAGATTAACTGAATCACAGATAACTGACTTTGGAACATATTTAACTTCATATGAAGAAACTGATCCTGTGGCATATACAATATTGAGCACATACTCAAATACAAGTGATATTTATGTTCTATTAGATACATATGTAAATTCAAGTGATTTATCATATACTGTTGATACTGACAATAATTGGCCAATTAATACAACTGTTTTTGCAAATGCAAGTGGCACATTAAATTTAGTTGATTCTGGAATTATAATAACTGAATCTCAAATAAGTGATTTAGGTTCATATCTCACAATAGAAACAGATGCTATCGCAATAGGATTATTATCTACTTATGTCAATACTACTGACCTTGCATACACAGTAGATACAGATAATAACTGGCCGATTAACACAACTTTATTTACAAATGCCTCCGGGACTTTGAACTTTAAAGACGGGGGTTTAAGAATAACTGAAAGCCAAATCACAGACTTAGGTTCGTATCTAGAATCTGAAAGTGATCTTATTGCTTCAGCATTATTTACTACATATGCGAACACAAGTGATGTTTATATTTTATTAGATACTTACGTGAATACTACGGACTTAGCATATATTCCCGATACAAACACTAATTGGGTAATCAATACAACTTTATTTACAAATAATTCAGGAACATTAAACTTTAAAGATGGTGGATTAAGAATAACAGAAAGTCAAATCACAGACTTACAAGCTTATCTAACATCAGAAAGTGATAGTATTGCTATTGGATTGTTATCAACATACGTGAACACTACAGACCTGACCTATACTGTTGACACAGATAATAACTGGCCAATTAACACTACATTATTCACAAATGCATCAGGAACATTAAACTTTAAAGATGGTGGATTGAGATTAACAGAGTCACAAATCACTGATCTTCAAGCTTATCTAACAAGTGAGACTGATGCAACAGCCATTGCTCAATTAGCTACTTATGCAAATACTAGTGATGTTTACGTTCTCTTAGATACTTATGTGAACACAACAGATATTGTTACTGATACAAATACAAACTGGGTAATTAATACTACTTTGTTTACTAACAATTCAGGTACTCTTAATTTCAAAGATGGAGGGTTAAGGATTACAGAGAGTCAAATTACGGATTTACAGGCATATCTTACTTCTGAAACTGATGCAATAGCAATAGCATTATTATCAACTTATGCCAACACAAGTGATTTAAGCTATACTGTAGATACTAACACTAATTGGCCAATAAATACAACACTATTTACAAATGCGTCAGGTACTTTAAATTTTAAAGACACCGGACTTAAATTAACAGAAAGTCAAATTACGGATTTACAGGGTTATCTAACAAGTGAAACAGATGTAACAGCCATAGGATTATTATCGACATACGCTAATTCAACCGATGTTACCAGTGATATTTATACAACTTTATCAACCTATGTGAATACAAGTGACTTATCTTACACCGTTGACACAAATACTAATTGGGTGATAAACACCACTTTGTTTACAAATGATTCTGGTACTCTTAATTTCAAAGACGGAGGACTGAGAATAACTGAATCACAGATTACAGACCTTCAAGGTTATTTAACTGCTGAGACAGACACAGCAGCTATTGCTTTATTTAGCACTTATATGAATACTAGTGATATTTATCCTCTATTATCAACATACGCTAACTCATCAGATACAACAACACTAGCAATAATGTATACTACTCTTCAAACTTACGCAAATACAACTGACCTTTTAACTCAAGCTACTGTTTGGAATGAAATGGCTAATTATGTAAATGCTTCTGGTGGAACTTTTACTGGAGGAGTTACTTTTGATACAACTATTACTGTTGGTGCAGGATTATTAAGTAGTGGCGATGTAGATACAAATATTACAATAGCTACTTCAAATATTATGGAATTATATGCTGGAGGAACTAAATTAATAGAACTTGATGGATCTGGAAGTGGAAATGCTACTACTTATATTATGGACGTTGTATGTAATGCAGCAGAAACAACTTGTTGGAAAACATATATTGATGGTGCAGGTAATTTAATTACTGAACAAGGATAAAATGAAATTAAGAAATAAATTAAAAAGTGGGATTATTCTTATTTTAACTTTATTATTTATAGTAATAATATCAAATTTTGTATCTGCTGAGGAAGTTATTGGAGAAGTAGGAAATGTAACAGTTACAGACTCTTTAGTATGGACATGGATAGATTTTGAGGCAAGTTATGATTCAACACCAGTTATAATTGCCACAATAACTACAATGAACAATTGTCCAGGAACTTGTTCAGGAACCTCTTCAGGTAATGGTGGTAATACTCAAACACCTCTTATCGCTGATGTAACTACTCTAGGTTTCAATTTTTCTATGTGTATTGATGCAGGATCAACAACTTGTGCAACAGGAATGGTTGCAGAAACATTCGACTATTTTGTTTTCGATGTGGATGTAGCAGACACTTTAGATTGGATTGAAGTAGGAACTAAGAGTGCAACAACTAATGGTGCAAATACAGCAATCTCATATACAACCTCATTTGCAGGAACTCCTGATGTATGGACTACTGCGCAAACATATGCCCAAGCTGGAGAAATTGGAGCGCACTCATGGATTGATGATAAAACAGCTTCAGGAGCAAATATTTTAGGGTGTGTTCATACAGGAACAGCTGATGCTTGTGATACTAACAATCCTGCAGAAACATTTGGTTATGTAGCAATAGATATTTCCGAAGAAGCATTCGGTGCTGCAGTAAACTTTCAAGCAGGTTCTGCTGACCAATCAAACGCTGACTGGAAAACTGCAACATTCTCTCCATCTTTTACTAACCCTCGAATTATGGTAACTCAAAACGATGACGATGGTGGACAGGATCCAGAATATCCTCAAGCAAGAAGTGTAACAACAACTGGTGCAGAATTTAGATTCTGTGAACAAGATGCAGGAACAGTATGTAACTCCCACACTAGTGAATGGGTTTTTTGGTTCGCTATGGAAGAAGAAGTATATAATTTAAAAACTGGTGTTGCTTGGAATGAAACATTAATAGATATGGGTGCTGGATTAATAGCAGATGGTAACATTACTTATGATTTAACTATCACTGCCATAGGAAATAACTCTGATGTTAATGTTACTTGTGTTTCTGGCAACTGTTCAAATATATTATCTAATTGGACTGATGGAAGTAGTATGGTTAAAGATGAAATATCTTCTGTCGAAATAAATTGTGTAAATAGTACTGTAGGAGATTTTTCAGTATTGCTTAACATAACTTCAGCTGAAGCATTAGAAGATAGTCAACTAAACGCATCATGCTCTATCTCTGATAGTAAAACAGTTACTTGGAAAGCTTCAACACTTGATTTGGGTAATGTGTATGATGGTCTTAGTGTAGTAGATAGTAAATCTTTTGTTGTTGCTGGTTCAAATACTAACATTTTCGTGAATGAGATTAGTGGTAATGGTACAAGTTTTATAACTCCTTCACCTATAGATATAGGTGCTTTGGGTGGTGGTTCTGAACAAAGTATAGAATTCAATTGTTCCCCCTTAAACGGATATGGAATTGGAACTTATCAAGGTATATATAATGTTAATTCTACAGAAGATACTGTAGGAAATAATATTACTGTTTCTTGTACCGTTGAAGAATCGCTAGTAGATTGGAGTGCCGCCAGTCTTAATTTAGGAAATGTTTATGCAGGTAATAGTGTCAATGATGCTGCAAATGTTATATCTACTGGTTATAATGAAAATGTAACAATATATGAAGATTCAGGAACAGGATCAGGATTTACTGCACCAAATTCAACAAACCCAGGTAATATGACTGATTTAGATTCTGCAGCTATAACTTTTACTTGTTCACCTATATCCACTCAAACACCTGGAGGATATTCAACAACTTACACTGTAAACTCAACTTATGATGAAGTAGGAGATGATATCTCAGTCTCGTGTACTGTTTTAGCCCCATTAATAGATTGGAGTGCCTCAACTCTAAGTCTGGGTTCTTCTCTTAATTCAGGTAATGGTGAAGGTACATTAGACATAACTTCAACAGGAAGTAGTAATGGAATATACGTTTCTTGTATTTCTGGAGATTGTACAAACATAACTGATGATTTTGCAGATGACCAAGACAAGACAGATGGACAATCAGTTACAGTCACTTTCAGTTGTGATGATTCTGTGGTTGGTGATTACTCTGCCACATTTAGGTCAAACTCCACAGAAAATCCAACAGGAGATGAAACAACAGTAAGTTGTTCAATATTACAAACATATGGTTGGTTGAACATTTCTTTAGTTTACCCTCCAACAACAGGAAGTACAAACATTACTGTAAACACTACCACCTCAGTTAATGCATCCGTTGAGTGTGTAGGGGCCCTGGGTGCTATTTGTGCAGAAGTTAATGGATTAGTAAGAGATAACTCAACAAGTATTTATGGAACGGGTGCCGATGGTTCAAAAACAGTTACTGTTCTTGATACAATTATAAACAATTATACTTATATTAATCTTAGTGTGTTATCTGGAGGATTAACTATTAGTGTTAATGATTCTTCAGAATTCTTAGCAGGGGATGAAATAATGATTATTCAAATACAAAATGGAAGTGGGTGTATTGCTGGTGAATATGAATTTAGAGAAATAACAGATATAACAGATGATATATTTACCTTAGATGTTCCTATTCAAAATAATTATTGTTACAATGCACCAAACATCCCATCTAATGATTGTACAGAAACATATGGTCAAGAATCTTCACTTGCCCAAGTAGTAAGAGTTCCTAATTATGATGATGTTACTATTAATGCAGGTGCAACTATAACTGCTCCTGCGTGGAATGGTTATGTTGGTGGACTTGTTGTTTTCAGAACTAATGGAACAGTAACAAATAATGGAGAAATAAATGTTACAGGAAAAGGTTATAGAGGTGGACAAGATGGTGGTGGTGACGATTCTGAAGGTGGACAAGGAGAAGGAACTTCAGGTTTAGGAGTTAACCCCCCCATGAATGAATGGGAACAACCTCCAAATCAAGATTGGGAAGTAACTGATGGATACTGTATGCAAGATCCTAATGGTATAGGAGGTAGTGGAAGTTGGTGTAGTAATGATAATGGTGGAGATCAAGGTGCAGGTGGAGGACACGGAACTGCTGGAGGAGATGCAGCACAAGACCAAGGACAAGCAACCTCTGAGGGAGGATATGTTATTGGTTCAGTAGATTTAACTAAAATATATTTTGGAGGAGGAGGTGGAGCTGGAAGTGATAATGATGACTATGATCCTGAAGGAGATGGTGGAGCAGGTGGAGGAATAATATATATCGTAGCAAAAAGTATAAATGGAAACATATCTTCAAAAGGGGCTGACGGTTTAGGTTCTTCTGGTTCAGTCAATTCTGCTAGTGGTGGTGGAGGTGCAGGTGGAACTATTTGGTTAAGGGCAGATTCAATAACTATTACTAATGTTACTGCTAATGGTGGTGTTGAATGGCCTGATGATAATGATATAGGTGGGTATGGTGGTGTTGGAAGAATCAGGCTAGATTCTTTAAGTGTTACTGGAACACCTACTCCTGTTCAAGGACATAATGGAACAATGAATTATTTATATCCTATATCTAGTACTAGTAGTCCTTTTTTCGCAGATAATATAATAGAAGATTGTGGAATTATAAGTGGAGGAGAATCTTGTGACTTAAGTTGGGATGTTAATCATAGTGGAATAGAAAATGTCACTTGGTTATTAGATGTAGTATTTTTTTCAAATTCAACAATTGTTGAAACAAACAATACAAGATCAAGTATGGTTAATATTACTGCAGCATTAGTGAATAATGTACCAACTTTAACTGATTTTGCACCTTTAAATGATACAATAAAAGATTATAATACTATTGGAGTAAATAATGTTATTATGAATGTAACTTATACTGATATTGATGGTGAATTAGGAACTATAAATTTTATTAATATTAGTAATGGTGCTTTATTGTGCACTAACTCTTCTATTTCATCAGGAACAACTGTTGGTTGTTTATACACAGCCGCTTATGATGAAGAAGAAGTTAAATGGACTGCTAATGCGACAGATGGTAATGATTGGGCTACATATGACACATATAATTTTACATTTATAAGCACACTTGATAGTGGCTGTACTTATGGTGGCTCTGGTAATTGGAATATAGAAAATGAAATTTGTTATATGACAGAAAACACTGATATTGGAACGAATTATTTAAATTTAATTGGAACATCAGGATTACACATGAGTGCAATTTTAGAATTAGGAGGAAGAAATGTATCTTCAGCTTCCTATGTTAATATAAGTGACGGAGGTAAATTCAATTGGACCGTAACATAATTTTTATGATTAGTTTTATATTAATCATGATGCCAATAGTTTCAGGAGACATTGTGTCAATAAACGCAGGTAGTGGGAACAGTACAATTGGATATGATATTGTAGTTATTACGCCTCATGATTATATTGAAGGATTCTTTTTTGGACATAATGTGAGTGAAGACGTGGCTGAAGATGATGAAACTGTAGAAAATATATCTTCTGCTGGATCTGGGGGCACATCTTCTTCAAGAGAAGGATTTTATACATTAAATGTTGAAACATTAACTTCGCCTGCAGGACCGGGTACAATTATTATAGCTAGAGTAACAATTATCAATAAAAGAACCTATACTATAAAAGGAACTAGTTTAGAATATTATTTAACAGATAATGAAGGAAATAAATATGAAGGTAAACTTGACGAAATTGTTGAATTAGCCCCAGGAGAAAATATTTTTGAAAAAGAATTAGAATTACCTAGTACAGGTGTACCTGGAGAATGGAAATTTAATGTCATGTTTAATAGAGTCGATGAATTAAGTTCATTAACTTATGATAGTTTTGAAGTAAGTTCAGACAAATATAAAATAGAAATACTTACTTCGTTGTTGTTTTTATTACCTTTAACAGCTTTAATTTCCTTTATGTTTTTATATCAAAGAAGAAAAGAACCAGAAGAAAAAAGGGCCACCCCTTTATTTATTAAAATTATTATGGGTGTTTTGATAATAGGATTATTAGGATTTACTTTGTTTGTTCAAGCAAATCCATCTATAGATGAGAATATACAACTACAATATGATCATGAAGATTATTCGCTTATAACAGAATCAATTACAACATCAGTAGCTAATGGAGATGTTGTTGTAGCAAAAATTACTTTAATCAATAATAGAAAAGATTATATAAAGGAAAGTAAAATAAAATATTACCTAACAGATGGAAAAGAAAAAAAATATGAACCAAAGTTAGATGAAGAAGGAGAATTAAAACCTGGGAAGAACATATTCGAGAAAAAATTAGCAGTGCCAACACAATCAGAGTTAGGCACTTGGAAGTTTAATGTGGTTTTTGGTGGCGAAGATGTTTCTGAAGGAATTTCATATGATAGTTTTGTAGTAAAAAAACAAGATATAAGATCATCGGCAACAAAAGTATTGCTATTTATATTTACACTAACAGGATTAATTGGATTTGTGTTTTTTTTCAAAAGGAGAGTGTCAAATGAACAAGAGTAATAAGATTATATTGATATGGAGCTTTTGTATTTTACTTTCAACTATTAGTGTTCTCGCTACATCTCTTGATATTTATGTAAGACCTTTAACAAGTGGAGCTATTAATACAAATACTTCTTATAGTTATAATTTTGCTTTTGTTAAAAATCCTGATTGTACACCTATCATTCTTAATGTTTCATCAAATATAGTAACAGATTCATATGGTATCGGATATGCAGAGCTTGATATCACTTCTATGAAAGAATATCCAAGTTATATGTGTGAATATAAAAACGGAACATTAAGAACAGTTCATGAAATAGGAGCCACCCTTGCAAATGTTTTCTATCTGAATGATGCTGTTTACTTATCTAACACAACTTTTGTATCTAATTCAACTGAAGCAGGGTCCTCATTTTATCAACAAGGAACAGGAAATATAGCAAACTTTTCATCAGATAATGGTTGGATGTTTATAGATAATGAAGGTAATATAGATATATCTGGACATATAAAAGGAGAAAATCTATCTATAATTTCATACAAAAATATCTCAGACATTCCTACATGTGCAGGCACAGATAAACTAACTTATGATGGAATTGATTTAGTTTGTGCAGTAGATCAAACAGGAGGATCTTCTTCAAAATGGCAAACAGATGATGAAGAATATTTCACTAATGATAGTACAGATATCTTTTTTGATGAATCGTTGATGAATACAACTGTCGATGAAAAATTATATGCTATCTTAGCAACTTATGCAAATAAAACTTATGCCTTAGATACTGTGTGGGCAATAAATACAACTGTCTTCGCAAACGCATCTGGAACATTGAATTTAGTTGATGGTGGAATTAGAATAACAGAAAGTCAAATCACAAATTTACAATCATACCTAACTTCATATTCCGAAACAGATCCAATATTCATCGCAGACAATTCTAGTATCTGGTCAGGGATAGATTCAAAAACAACATTAGGTGCAGTCTATACTTTACTAACTACTTATGCGAATACAAGTGATGTAACAACTCTAGCTTCATTATATACAATTTTAAATAGTTATGCAAACGAATCTTGGGTTACAAGTGGATTTATTGCTAAAGGAACTAAGATTGGAAATAGTTCAGCAGAAATTCAAGCAGTAACTTATGATACTCCAGCTGAGCTACAAGCAATTTATTATCCAACATTGAGCACATACGTGAACACAACTGACTTGTCATACACTGTTGATACAGATAATAATTGGCCTATAAACGTGACTGTATTTACAAATGCTTCTGGTACTTTGAATCTGGCTGATGGTGGAATTAGAATTACTGAATCACAGATAACTGATCTAGGGTCTTACTTAACTTCTGAATCAGATGTTGCTGCCATCGCATTATTAACTACATACGCTAACACATCTGACATTTACGTATTACTTGATACTTATGTAAATTCCACAGATTTAGCTTATATCCAAGATACTTTATGGGTAATTAATACAACAGATTTCGAAAACACATCTGGAACTTTAGAGTTGAACCATACTTCGTTAGAAGCCTTATTCCTTGAGAAAGGAATTAAAATAGGAAATTCATCTGATGAAATAAAAGCAATATACTATCCAACTTTATCGACTTATGTGAACAGCACAGATTTAGCTTATACTGTAGATACGAACACAAACTGGTTGATAAATACCACAGTCTTTGAAAATGCTTCAGGAACTTTAAATTTGGTTGATGGTGGGATAAGAATTACAGAGTCTCAAATAAGTGACTTAGGATCATACTTGACATCTGAAAATGATGCAATAGCAATAGCATTACTTGGAACTTATGTTAACACAACTGACCTGGCTTATATTCCAGATACAAACACTAATTGGCCGATAAATACAACATTGTTTACAAACGCCTCCGGGACTTTAAATTTTAAAGATAGTGGATTGAGAATAACTGAAAGCCAAGTTACAGATTTACAAGCATATCTAACATCTGAGTCTGATAGTATTTCAATTGGACTATTAGGAACTTATGCAAATACAAGCGATGTTTATACTCTTTTAGATACTTATGTGAATACAACAGATTTAGACTATACTGTAGACACAAACACTAATTGGCCTATTAATACAACTGTTTTTGCTAACGCAACTGGAACTTTAAATCTTGTGGATGGTGGAATTAGAATTACTGAAAGCCAAATCACTGATTTACAAGCTTATCTAACAAGTGAGACTGATGCAACTGCTATTGGGTTTTTATCAACTTACGCTAATACTTCTGATGTATACGTGTTATTAAACACTTACGCTAATGAATCTTGGGTTACAAGTGGTTTCATAGCAAAGGGAACTAAAATAGGGAATTCTTCAGCAGAGATTCGAGCTATTTACTATCCTACTTTACAAACATATGCAAATAAAACTGATATTTGGAATAACTTGGATACGTATTCAAATACTTCAGATATTTATGTTTTATTAGATAGTTATGCTAACTCTAGTGATGTTACTACAATATCAACAGTTTACACTTTGTTAAGTTCTTATGTAAATACCTCCGACCTTTCATATACTCTTGACACTCAATGGACAATAAATACAACTGATTTTGAAAATGAATCTGGAATGTTAGAGATTAATCAAACTTCATTAGCTAATACATTATTAGGTTTAGGTGATGCGAGATATTATAAGAGTACGGTAAAAATTGGAAATAGTTCAGCAGAGATTCAAGCAGTTTATTATCCGACTTTAGATACTTACAAAAATGCTACAGATATCACAAGTGAACTATACACTTTACTTGATACATATGCGAATTCAACTGATACAGTATCATTAGCAACTGTTTGGACAGAATTGCAAACTTATGCAAACTCAAGCGATGTTACAGATGAAATTTCCACAACATTGTCTACTTATATGAATATATCTGCATATGGTGCAGATTTATACACAAAATTACAAACTTATGCAAATACTAGTGATGTATATACTTTATTGAGCACTTACGCTAACTCAACAGATTTAGCATCTTATGTAATAATTGGTGATGCAAATAAAACATTAGTATCTTACAATAATATTACTGATATCCCAACTTGTACTGGTTCAAATAAATTAACATTTAATGGAACTACGTTACTGTGTGCAGCTGACGTTGAAGGAGAACCAGGGGCTACTTATGATTTAAATGTTACAGGAGACACTGGGGACATAGCTATAGAAAATGGTGAAATATTAAACTTTGAAGGAGGAACAGGAATTGTAACAGCTGCAACTGGAAGTAAAGTAACCATCACAGCAATCAATTCTGATACTTTATGGAATATAAATACAACTATGTTTGATAATGCCTCTGGAACTTTAAATTTGATAGATGGTGCAATTAGAATAACTGAATCGCAAATTACAGATTTAGGATCCTAT